>Ga0116226_10005546_pt1 | contig 11272 bp, 8 predicted proteins | sample S1TSphfallax_FD_89692 | JGI IMG/M metagenome (GOLD analysis project Ga0116226, IMG submission 89692) | Host-associated microbial communities from peat moss isolated from Minnesota, USA - S1T2_Fa - Sphagnum fallax MG | ecosystem: Host-associated > Plants > Peat moss > Unclassified | place: USA... | reverse complement strand
TGACTAGGACATATGCCATTAAGGTTTGTGTCACTTAGCCTATGTCACTCAAGTTTATAATATCACTAAGGTTATTGTCATTTCAATTTGTTGTAAATGTTATTAAAGCTTGTATATGTCACTAGGGTTTATGTGAATTGGGCCTATTTCATTTTATTTTATGTCATTTAGAACATGTTCTTTGTCACTAGGACTTGCATCACTTGGACTTGGTGTTAGTTTATGCCTAAATCATCTACCATAATGATTGTATTTTAAAGTTTGTTGAAACCTTAAAACATGCACATGAAAGTTTGAAAGATGGTACCTATGTTGTTCGCTTTTGCACGTCCCTATCCTATTCTTCCACCTCATGTACAACTCCTTCGAGCTCCTATCAATCACTTGTATAATGATGTTTCATGATTACCCACAACAAAACAAATCATACTTGATTACTTGGGATGAAGATTCACCTCTTGTCCTAACAACTTCGTATTATTTATGGGACTAAAACAATAAAAGAATAATTTGCAACATACAACCCCCAAGTTGGATGATACTTGGAACTCCATAAAGTAGGTTAATGGTGTGCATCCCAAAGCTATCCATTCCTATAATTGGGCATGAATAGCTCACATACACATTCACTTTTCTATTGGCATTTGGAGTCCTCCAATAATGAATGCTTACATATAGGTCAACCACGTTATTTGCAACAAAGACACGGGTATCCTATCCATAATTATCAATAGTTTACTCACAAACATACCTACCTTAATCTTGAACTAATGTATTTATGTGGAAACATGCATTCAATGCCATCTACAACAACAATGTTGGGCTGCATACATTTGTACATGGTGATGAGAAATCAAACCTAAAAATTACATTAGATTTTAAAGGAACAAAACTTGGCACTTCAAGAAATGTGGGAAAACAACAATGTTTAATCATTTGTAATTAAATTGCAAAAGGTTGAAAACTTTGCAAGATTTTTGTTTCATATCTCTTTGAAACACATTCTCTCTCATGTACACACATAATGGAATTAAATTATTCATTTCGCTTTCAAAATAAAAGCTGAAAAGAATGACAATGATGTTATATATCCTCATCCAAAGATAAAAATTTGAACCAAAAACAATGGGTAATCATTTTACCACATTTTCATGCAACCACGTTTTATGTAGAATTCAAACAAACTACATCTAACAAAGAAATTTGAATCCCGTCCATTTTCAGTGATTTGGAAAGTTGTTCAAACATGCATGTTTTGATCTTCAAATGCATTTAAGTGGACACATGCATTCAACACTTCCATGGTAAAAAGAAAGTTGGATTTCACACATTTGTATGTGGTGAAAAATAAAACCTAAAAAATACTTCACAATTCAAAACACCAAACTTTGAGTACTCAAAAACATCTACAATGTTGAAAAGGTACAAATTGAAAAGGCAAGTTCCATAACACTAAAACATGTAATATTATACCTCTATCACTAGCACCTAGGTCTATATCATTAGGTCCTCTTTCATTCATCCTTCGTCATTAGGACATAGGTCTATATCACTACAACACGTGTCACTCAACCTATGTCACTAAGGTGTAATACATCAATGGTGCATATGCCATAAAGCCTACATCACGTGGGTTTCCTACTACATTTAGGCATAATGTAATATGTCATTAGGTCGTATGTTAATAAAACTTCACATGTGTCACTTAACATATGTCACTCATGTTTATGTCATTAGGGCTTGTGCTAATCAAGCACGCTTCACTAAGTTTATTTGAGGTCTATTTCACTTAAACCAAGTTTATTTCATTAAGGTTTGAAGGTTGTCCATCATTTGGGCTTGTATCGTTAAGGTCAAATCATTTACACCTAGTTTTAATGCCATAGATTCTACTTGTCATGTACGCTAGCCTTGTATTATGAAATTTGCTAAAAACATGTTCAAACATGCACATGGACCTTTAGATGAGATGATACCTCTAATATTCACACTTGCACATTTCACCTCTTCTTCTACTTCATGTGTTACTCCTTTGAACCCCTATCAATCACAACATGTAACTTGGTGTTTTAAAACTTCCCATAACAAAACACGAGATATTGAATCTTGGGATGAAATTCCAAGTCTTATGAACTCAAATTTTATAGTGTTATGTGTACATGTGAGTGTGCACAATTTGTAATAAGCTAACAATTCCCATGAACAATTTGGTTGCATCATCTACAATTGCAATTCCATGAAACATGCTAATGGCATTCACCTTAAAGCTATGAGATCCTATACCTTTCCATGAACAACACACATACTTGAACTTTTTCAATTGGCATTTGGAGTCCAAAGGTAATGAACATTTGCATCCCACATCTGTATGGGGTAGTTCTCCATACGTGCACCTAGGATCACTTGTATGTCACTTGCATCAAAATAATAAAATTTGCATTCATTGCCATATGTTTAACAAAACCTTGCAACACATATTACACTAGGTTGTTGCATGGAATAGTTTTATAGGAGTGGCCTCCAAAGTCATTAATAATGTCTTATCTAAGATACAATCATCATTAATCCCACCAATTAGTATTGAACATAACATTTATTGCACCCTACCATGACAAATAACAATGTAAATCAATCTATGGAATTAAAATGTGAAAGTAGTAATATGTCAAACATCAAACAAAAATATTAATAAGGGGGGAATGGAACTGCCAAATTGACCATTCCACTCATTTAAACTCTAGAAATTGGTTCCCTATAACTAGTGGTTTGGGCATGCATGGTGGTTGTGCAATGACGTGTCCCTTGCCATAGAACCCCAATCACTAGGAACATTGAAAACTATTACCAAAACACTATAACGGTGGGATAGGTGGAATGGTTAGTGATTGGGATCACTTCCACTAGTAGGGTGGGGACACACTGAAGTTCAAATCCTAATTTTTTGAGGTTTCATACCTTGTAAATGGTATTGGCAACATTTTTTTTAAATTCCTTTTTGTGCCATAGATGTGCCACTTCTTTTTGAGGTGCAATATTTTATATGTAATCAAACAATAGGTGAAAAAAAACAAAAAACAAAGTAGTAACATTACATTAACAAGCATACAATGGTTGCATTTCTTAGTTTGGTTGTTTAAAGCAAAGAAGAGGTGGTTTGATTAGTGAACATTTGATTTAATTTCATTTTCAAATGCTTCTGAAACAACACATTGCAACACATACAAACTAGGTTGGTGCATGGTATAAGAACATACTGAAATTCATCCCAATTGTTTTAAGTTGCATACCTTATAAATGACCAAATGCCAACATTTGTTTTTTATTCCTTTCAATGTGCCACAAATGTGCCACTTCTTCTTGAGGTGTAACATTATGAATAGAATCTACAAATAGGTCAAAACAACCTTATAACATGAATAACAACATCAATATCCAATGCTTTAACTTACAAAATAAAGTAGTAACATTCCATCAACAAGTGTAACAATGGCTACCTTTGCTAATTTGCTTGTTTAGGGCAAAAAAATGGTTTGACTAATGCACATTTGATTTATATTCATTTTCAAATTTTTTGAAAGAACACATTACAACACATACAAGCTAGGTTGGTGCATGGTATAAGAACATACTGAAATTCATCCCAATGTTTTGAAGTTGCACACCTCATAAATGACCAAATGCCAACATTTGCATTTGATTCCTTAATGTGCCACAAATGTGCCATTTCTTCTTGAGGTGAAACATTGTGGATAAAATCTACAAATAGGTCAAAACAACTTAATAACATGAATAAGAACATCAATATCCAATCTTTAGCTTACAAAATAAAGTAATAACATCCCATCAACAAGTGCAACAATGGCTACCTTGTTGATTTGGTTGTTTAGGGCAAGGAAGAGGTGGTTTGATTAGTGAACACTTGATTTAAATTCATTTTTAGGTGTTTGAACAACACATTGCAACACATGCATTAGGTTGGTGCATGGTATAAGGACATCCTAAAATGTTTTAAAGTTGCACACCTTGTAAATGACCAAATGTGAACATTTGCTTTTGATTCATTGATGTGCAATAGATTTGCCACTTATTCTTGAAGTGAAACATTATGAATAGAATCTACAAATACATCAAATCAACTTAGAAACAACAATATATAACAACATCAATATGTGATATATTAAATTACAGAATATAGTAATAACATTACATTAGCAAGTGTAACAATGGCTACCTTTGCAGACTTAGTTGTACAAGAACAAACATCTTAATTCTAATGATGTAGTCCTTCTAAACAAGTGAACTAGAAGTGGTAACCAAATCAAGGTAGACGAAGCAATGCCACCATGGGTAGTAGCACCACGACACAAGGAGGTTGTCAACTTGTTTAATGCTAATGACAATGATTTCATCTTGTCTCCAACAAATAGAAAGGGGAAAATAGATCTGTTTTTAACATGTCCCTTTCTAGAAGAAACACATTTGCCCAAATTACAACACAAAAGAAGACAACTTTTCTTATGTGCCAAAAAAGGTTTGCTAGAACAATTGGACCAACTTCACAACTTTCTACGACATTATCTTAGCATTCTATTACTACAACATTACAACAATCAATTGTTGTTGGAAGTAAGGCTGAAGTCAAGGTAAAGGCCCAAGCCATTGCAACAACTTTCAAAGCAAAGAAGTTCTATGAGTTGCCTCCACTTCCAACAATTGTAGAAATGACTAGACTATATGTTCTGCTTTCAAAAACTGACATTGTTATGAGCAAGCAACTTTTGGAAGAACCTAAGGAATGCATGTCACGCCTCATGAAGATGGAAATAAAGGGCAATTATGTAATGGTCTTGTTGTTACATTTGGGGAAGGTTTTTATACCCTCCTATAAGTATTTTCCCACCATATTGCTCCAATTTTTGGCCATCCCTACACCATGTTTTATTGTTGAATTTAAGTCTACAATGGTGTTATTGACTTTTAATTATCATCATGCAGAAAGGAGGAAATGAAAAGACTATTGAGGTATCAAAAATTGTTAAAAAGTCATTAAATGCATGGACATTAGGTGGGAAGGAGCTATGACTATGGAGAGATTCCGAGAAATCAAAGCACTCAAAAATTACTTTCAATATTCAATATTTGTAGTTAAAGAATGATTATGAAGCAAACAAAGCAATTGCCACCCTAACCCTTTAACAGAAAAAAAATGAATATGTTGTAGAACAATTCCATAAATTTGATTTCCAGGTTCTTTTCCCAAACATAATCCCAATTAGTAATTAGGTGTTGTTGTTTCATCATTTGTAGTTCAGGCATAAGTTGAAGATACATAGATTCCTGGTGTTTTGAATTTTTATTATAGACTATCAATTGGTGTTTTATTAGTAAAAATTCAAGCATTAATGAATGGATCCTCAAGTTTCAATGTTTATTTTTGTATGTCCTGTTGCTTATAGATGAGGGCTATAGAGGAAAAGGAATAGTGGGGGTGGTCACCATTGTACAATGTTTTGAAGTGTTACCCCTGCAGATAGGTTTGTAATGCCCATGGTTCCACACGATGGAGGAGTTGCAGAACATTTTAATAGAATTGCAAAATGAAAGTGATCCCTTTTCCTTAGAAATGGAATACCCCCATATAATCAGGGCATTAAAATTGTTTTATATAACTACATTTGGGAGGTTGCATCCAGTGGCTCACCTTACTCGTGGACTAACCCAATGAAACATATTGCATTATTGTCGTGAATTGGGTCACTCTATTTACCTAACAATTGTAGTTCTGGATGTTGTTAATTACGGCTTTACATGGTTCCCCAAAATCCAAAAATGCACTGAAGATCTATAGGAATGCCAACACGATTTGTTGGGGCTACTAGGGTTTGACGAAGGGTAACAACATCTAATCATTGAAAAAATAAAGCATTCATCTCCAAAATATGTCATAGAGTGATTGCTGACATACATTTGGTAAAAAAACAAAAGGAGTTGGAGGACATGTGGTGTAATGAGTTTACTACTAATGACCAATGCAACTTCCTTGAACATGTGTTAGTTCTTACTTTTTAAGTTCACAACAATGATGCATTTGAATCTATTGTTGTTTATAACATCTATCCTCACTCCATTTTCCCACTTCTATTATATCCTCCTTCTACTAGTTGCTGCATGAACAAAAAAATAGTTCTTTTGTTGGTTTGTACCTTACACAACATGCTAGTAAGATCTATAATTTTATTTTATTTGAATGTTCTACACTTGGTTAGGCAGTGAATGAAGCCCTTTTGCTAAGGGAGGACATTGACAACGAATGGTTGTTTATTATAAACGTCGATTTTGAGGATGACACCAACATTCGTGACATTGCCATCAAATGCAAATATTTGCTAATGGAACTTTGAGACTTCTAGCTACATGCCTTGATGGTCAAACTGGGTAGGGCAATGAACCCACATGATGACAATGGAGATATCAAGAAGGTCATGCACATTGCCATAGGCAATGGAGTATATTTCTACATTCTTGCATTACATTGTTTTTTTTTCTATTGATCCGTTTGCCATGTTCATAGGTAATGTACATGTCTATTTTTTATTAGGCATTTTCTATCTACTATTGTAGATGGTAGTTTCCCAACAACATCCATAGAGGTGCAAAGTCAAGGTGTTGTAAAGTCAGTAAGTTTGAACTTAGATGTAGTGGAACAATCCCCATGTTTGAAAGACACTATCGTAGAACAACTACATGATGTTTTCCATGTACCATTCCATGGCACACTAAAGGTAGATTGTAAACAAGAGGTAATTTTCCTCTATTCTATGTATCTAATCTTAGCCCAACTACATTTTGTGCTACACACCTTGTGCATCCTACACTACAATCATTTACTAGGACACCAACCCTTTCCTTAAGGTTGTGCCTCCCAAGGCACTATTCACAAAGCCCTGTAAGAACAATCCCCAACGTGAACGACCTTGGATCCTAAGAGGAGAAGATAGAAAACCTTGTAAAAAATGGTGCAACAAAGGGCGTAGGAGAAGGTTGTACACAATTCTAGTAAGTTTTACAAGAAAGTCTCAAGATGTTGCTTTCGTCAGTAAGGTTTATATGTTTGTCTTGTCGATTGGTTGTTTGCATGCCCATTCTTATGACTAGATGCACCCTATAATTATATGTAGTCAAAGAGCAATATGATTAGTGTCAACAAGGTTTTTACAATTGTTTGTTAAAATGTTCTATTTTTTGCAAGTTGGCCAAAGTTGTGAAAGATTTCTTTGTTAGCAATAGTGGGACCATGGATTCAACAATTTCAATTGAAATTAAGGGTGAATATTTGAAACTCATGGTCAATGCAAATATTCAACTCCTAAATGACCTCACCAAACACTTAAGCATAGATGCCATGAACTTTTTTAGGGTTTGGTTGTCCCATTGTTGCACACTGCCCAAATTTTTTTGAATCACACACCCACACCTTTGGGACATTGTGAAGAATTGGTTGAAAGAGAAAGGGGAATCACAAAACATTGTTGAGCATTTTTTGAAAAAAAATTGAAAGTCCCTCTTTTTGTCAAAGACCTCATCATTCCATTGCATGATGCCAACCATTGGAGTATCATTGTGATGAACATTTACCAACTTTTACACTATGACCCTCTTATTAACCAAAATTGTTTACCATATGAAGTGGTGCATCGATTCTTTGCCAAATTTTAGGTAGTTAGACAAGGCCCAATAACTCAAAAGGTAGCTTGGAAATGAGCTACAACAACCAACAATGCAATTTTGCAGGTTATACCCATTATTTTTTCAAGGGCTAAAGCCATACAATGCAAGGACACACTTCATGGTGCAATTTACAACATTGTCAATCCTATAAAGCCATCTAGCATTCCTTGGAAGGTCAGCTTGGAAGAATTAGGGGAAATAATTGAGTCAAATTCTACACAATTTATAAATGGAGTTGGAACTTGAAGAAGCAACATAGTGAAGAAAGTAATTTATTATAAATCAGTTTGACAACAAATTTGTAGCTCTCAAAGTTTGAATCAAGAGTTGTAGGTGGATTGTTTTGCTTTTGTTTTAAGACAAGTTGTGAATGCTTCGAGTTTTGGGTTGTTCACGTAGGAAGAAAAAGTTACATGTTGCTTTAGTGAATCATAATATTGTATTTGCTTAAGTTGGAAAAAAATTTGTAACAAAACATTGATAACTAATTAGGATTAATCTTTTTGAGAATTTTTTTTTATTAGTAGTTGATTTATGTTGGTGTGTATGACTTTAATACAGAAGTGTAATTCAAGCCCATGATTCTATTGATTTTTTTATATTATATATTGGATTCTATAGTCCACATTTTGTCAACCCATTACATTTCCCATTTTATAATTGCCATTGATCTAAATGTTTTGTGTGCCGCATTGTTTTTAATCAATTTGCAATGACATGTTTAAATAATGGCCATAGGTTGACATGGAAAAAAAAATGTATATTCAACAAAATTTTTTATACAACTATACATTAGAAATAACTACTTAGACCCACTAAGGAAATTGTGGTGTTTATGGGCTTTAATGTTAATACAAAATTTTCATGGTACAAAAACATGAAGATTGCAAAATAGAATCCCATAACATTGTACATTTTGAATTGCCCGTCATTATAAAATATGGAATTCCAAACAACAACAATTGATAACATAAATGACATATAAGACATTTGAAAAATATGTTTTACAAACATACACATAAATGTTTTGCAAATAAGAGTTATGTGTATGTTAACTAGATAACAAACTAACTTAGGTTTTTTTTTTGTTCTTCAAATAATGCCTTGACTCAAATCTTGTTTAGTTGTTCTACAAAAAACATTTTTGTGTCTTATAGTCTAAATTATATCTGGATGTATCACAATTGCAACCAAATTCAATCTTTGAACACAACAATGACATAACTACCTACAATTGAAAGGACAAAATGCATGTTTATCACTTGGTGCAACACACGTTCACACATAAATGAAGCATAATTAAAATAAGGTAAAATTCACAATTGCTTTGATGTAATGATGAGGTAGTGACCACCTTTAATAATACCTATCATTTAGAATTCTATATGCGAATACATTTTGTTGTTATATCCTTCAACTAGTTTTTTTTGGAGCATTAGTTTCAAACATTCCTTTGTGTCTTTTGAAACTATTATCACCAAGCACAATTGGGAACATTAGTTTTACATTAGGGTGTTCCAAACCTGCAATGCTTCATGCTAACACATCCTGTTGTTTTCCTCTCAAAACCTTCAAACCACATAGTAAATGTTTTTGCAATGGGGGAAAGTCGCTTGCTATAGTTTTTAGCTGGGTGAAAATCTGATCAATGAATTCACCTAGGCTAGAAGTCATGTAGGCTTCATATTTTTCTATTGTTTTGAAGGCAACAACATCTTCGAGCTTCTCATTCACACCAACTTCTTGATCGTGCATGTCAATGGAATTAATGTGGGCATCTAATGTAGGACCCCTTTGTACCCCATGGAATGTACCTTTCTTTCATACGATTGCATTGTTCAGAATGTGAAGGTGGAGCATTTCGAAAATCTTCATAACATGCTTACAAATTATTCCTTGTTTTGTAACAAGGCAATTACATTGTGGCCATTTAGAAGTTGGAGCGTGTACAATCCACACTTTTGGTAGGTGATTAGTGGATGCCACCAATGCAATGTCCTCCCCATTTGGATGTAACATGACATTTTTGTCTAGAATATCATAAGTTCTTAGTATAGCACTAGCAATGATGCCTTCTTGTTTTTTTTTTATACAAACCCAATGATTTTGCACTACACACCATACTAATAATGTGTTAAAACATCACCAACAAGATGGTAAATTAGCCAATCCATTCTATGCCTAATGATCTTTTTTCTTACAAAATATAAAGTTTTCTTCATGTTGATTCCATAGAGGAGTTACTGTTTGCCTTGCATGTGGAATGTTTCAATTCCCAACAAACCACATCCTTGCCTTTAACAACCAATGTTCTCTGAGGTATTGAATGAAGCAATCAACATTGGGGAAAATTGTTTCGTAACAAATCAATTTGTTGTTTTGCCCATAAAACAGGGTTAGAATCAATGGGGCATCCTTTCAAATACATTATCCTCCCAAGGGCACACAAAACTTTTGTTCACTCTTCTGCAAATTTAGTATTATTTATAACATTTTCAACCCATGTTTTACGCACATGCCATAAACATAAAAAGATTTTTGCTCTTGGCCAAATGTTGCTGCATGGAAAAACAATATCAATAAGATGGATTAACATTTATAAAAACAATAACACAATGGCAAGAACAAACTAAATTCACATTGAGTTCAACATTGTTCTACAATGGAAAATGGGTTTAGGAGCAATGTCACATAATAACATTTAATGATTAAATGTTTTGTTTTGGAAGTTTTGTTAAAATTGTTGTGTAGATTGTGATGGTTTTTTACATTTGTAGATGGAATTGCAATGGTGAAAAGGTTGTAGGATACTACTAATGAAATATTGTTCTATAGTAAATCATGACACATAATTTGTACTTGGGAACATTGAGCAAGAACTTTTAGGACACAATACTTGTGAACACAAGTTGACAACTTGTATATTTTAGTTGAAATCATATAATGGAAAGTATAATGTTTGATGTTAAAACTAGAAGCACTATAGGTGTCAAAATTTCCCAAAGAGGTACATTTAACTTCTAGGACTTATTTACAGAAGTAATAATCTTACCTCAAGACATTGATTTCAGCTTGGGTGTTGTCCACAATGATAGCAGACAACATCCAATCATTTGGCATTTTTTGTGATAGTGATTGTAGGATCGGTTGTAAGTCATTTTCACGACTTTTTCCAATGACAATGAATGCAATGGGTACTCCATTTTGCCATTCATCAAACACCATCATTGTGTATAAAAGGTATTACAAAAAACACAATCCACGATTAGTAGGTTGAATGTTGTAAAACATTCAAAAATTGTCAACAACTTCACAAAATGGAAGACATTGCCATATCCTGCATTGATTTGTGCCAAAATTTGCGTTGAATGTAATTGCACTCCCTTGTCCACATTTTTGACATCATTTCACATTGCCACATAATTTGGATTCCCAAGGTGAAAGGGGTTCATCTTGGTTTGGTATATTCAAATTTAAAGGGGCATGTTCAACATAATAGAAAATTGAATCACAATTTTTTAATACCCACATTTTCACATTAATT
>Ga0116226_10005545_pt1 | contig 11273 bp, 15 predicted proteins | sample S1TSphfallax_FD_89692 | JGI IMG/M metagenome (GOLD analysis project Ga0116226, IMG submission 89692) | Host-associated microbial communities from peat moss isolated from Minnesota, USA - S1T2_Fa - Sphagnum fallax MG | ecosystem: Host-associated > Plants > Peat moss > Unclassified | place: USA... | reverse complement strand
TTTACATGGGATTGACAAATTTTCTTTAGTGGTGTGGGAAGACTCATTTAAAAACATAGCATTTTATTTTAATTTAAACTTGAAGGATTAAAAACACAATAAAAAAACAAAGGAGATAGAGATGGAATAAGGCCATGAAATGAAAAAGTTATATCATAAGCAAGAATGACAAAAGGAGCACCCACAATAAGGTTAATGTAGGAAAATAAATATTTGAACTCATAGATAGGTGGGAGTATTATAGGTATTGTGACAAAAAATGATAACAATAGTTGACTAACAATTTTTTTATTACCACCCATGTAATTGAACCAAAAAAATTTTAATTTTATAATTTCAAGTTCAATGAACACATAATAATGGGTAAACAATTGTTGTGTTTTTACACACATTTAAATTTTGCATCAGAAAATAAAAAATAAATGAAAGAGGTTGTAAAGCCCTAATTAATTGGTATAAAAAACACAATGTGTAATGTTTATTGTTAATGTATGCATGTTGTCAATCTATAAAATACTTACAAATTGCACAACCATAAACAAATAACACCTTATTTTTATAAGTTTTTACACCTTATGAGTATGCAAGATTGCACAAACTAATTGTCGCAACCCCACTTTGAAGCAAGTGTGAGGATGAGATTCGCACTCCTAAAAGTGGGAACTTGAAGTCCTTCGGGACTCCAAAAATTTTAGAGCTTGATTGGAGGGGTCAAAACACCTTGCCTTGAGGAGTTCTTTATATCGTTGGAAAGGTCTTGAAGCTCAGATGTCGAGAATGGCCTTACATAAGCCATTCCAACATCTACAACATGAGTTATGGTCGAAAGAAGGGCCAGGAGTCAAATTGCCAATTTGACTCCTGACCACTAGAAGTCGAGAATCAACCCAACCCCAGTGTGTGTAGGTGGAGTGCAACACACCGTTCGAAAGATCTTGAGGAGAGCTACAAGTTTGCTTTAAACCTCATCCCAATCAAAGGTCTGAGCTGGGAGTTATGAGCTCCCAAAGTCTCGGAAGTCCAAACCGGGACAATTTCGGGACTCCTCCTTGGGAGTCATGGGACTTAAAGCCATTCGGATGCGGGTGCTGCGGAGCAACGCAAGAAACCCCAAGGGGGGGGAGGAAACAACCCCTTCAATCATTAGAGTAATTCAAATAATACAAGGGGGGAAGGAAATGCCACCCGATGGTGGCATTATCCTTCCTGAAGATGTTCAGGTGAAGCCATTAATTCCTAAAAGCTTTCTCGATCCTAGTTTGAATGTCCGGGTTCTTGTTGGGGCAATGAACTCTAATAGCTTTCTAGGTGGCCATGCCGACCTCGACGGTGGCCACCCAGGCCTAGTGGAGGACTTTCTTGAGAAAGTATTGGTCGCCAAAATGCCTTCGGCACATCTCGGACCAAAGATAGTATAAGAGGAAACTACGGAGGATATCAAGGGGTTGTCTAGGGTAAGAAAAGCCGCCGACATGGTATCCGTGGAGTTTGGGGGGATCGTTTTCGCGCTTGACAACCACCTCCCCGAGAAGGATGAAAGGCCAAAAGAGGGTCATGTCTTCGAGCGCCTTCCAATCTTCCCAAATCCTCTTGAAAGCCTCCTAGGCGCGTTGAACGGGAGGGCAGTCAAGCAAGTAGTGTTGGGGGGATTCCATCACTTTTGAGTTGCATATTTTGTAGGAGGGGGGGATCCCCATTAGTTGCAACCAGGTGCCTATGGGGAGGCCTTGGTTGAGGGTCAACCAAATGAACGTGCCCACCTTCCGAGGGCGGGAGTTGTGCCAAATTCTTGCGATGACTTGTAAGACAGTGGAATTTTGTAAATTGAACCTTTGAATGAAGGAGTGAATGCTCGGGGTGTGGGCGGCTTTCTTGGTGTTCTTATATCCCCTTTTGGTTGAGTAGCCGAAGAAAGGGGCGTCCCCCATAGGTGGCGATCCTTACCAGTGCCACTCCCCTAGGTCCTAGGGGAGGTCCTTGATGAAACTAATTTCAAATATCTAGTAAAGCGTGATTTTTTTTCCTGGAGTCGGTGGTTCTCTAGCCACTCTAAAGGCTGCCTCATGAGTCATGTCTTTCCTGAGAGAGGACCCTACAGGGAGGTAGTTGACAGTAAAGAGGGTGAACACCTGGGTGCTCGTGGCTTGGATGCGGCCAATAGGCGAGATTCTTTGAAATTCTATCGTGCTGACTGTGTTGAGGGTGGATTCCAACATGTAGTACACCTAGTCGAGCGGGGCGCCCGTGTTTGGTACTTTGTTACCGATCCAATCTCCTGCTTGAGCGCGATTAGTGTACGTGGCTGGGCGCCAAGGTATACTGGCAGTGATGATGTCCTTGCAACTTTTGTTGGAGGCATGGAAGCTCATTCCCAACACAAATAGGTTTTTCCACTCATTGTCCTCTGGGCACCATAATCCTAGATTCTGGTGTAGCCTGAATGTGCAAAGACGCAGCCTTCTCTTAGGCTGCTAACTCCTAGCGGCATGCCGTTTGAGTTGGTGATTAAGGGGTTGCCAAAGAGGGGCTGCTTGAGGATTTTGGCTACGTTGGTCGGGTTTGATTTTGTTAGACCCGATCTCACGTTGATCCATGCACCTAGAATGCTCTTCCAAATGGAGCATGGTAGTCTTTTGAGTTTGGGTGCTGCAAAGATCCAATTGATATTCGGTGTATTTGGGCCTTTGCCATGCATTGGGAGTCTAGTCTCATTAGCTGTGTCTCTCACTAGTTCTTTCCACGACTCCCCTGTTGGGGCGAGGCGTCTAACCAATAGTTTTGCTAGTAGGGCCTCGAATTATATCTTTGGAAATTGGGAGGGAGAGCATGTCCCATTTCACCTTAGCTCTTACGGATGTGGCCTTGCTGCCTCAAATAAAATTTCGGACTACTCCCCATACCTAGCTGCACATTCTAGGGTTGGGGTTCTAACATGCAGTGAAGTACCACATGGATGTTAGTAGAACTTGGTTGGCCACTAGAATCTTACCCGTTAGGGATAGGTTGCTGTGGCTTCAGTTTATAAGCTTTCCTTTGAGAGCCAACATCATTTTGTCGAAGTTCGCTTCTGTGGGGAGGCGGAAAGCAATCTGGACACCGAAGTAGCAGTTGCCTTCCCCTTTCGGGACCCATCTGAAGCCTACCTCCCGTCCCCATTCCCAGGTTTTCTTTTTCTTGCTGGCCCAGATGGCTGCCGACTTGTTCCAATTTATTTTTATGTCGGAGGCTTTGCAAAAGAGCTTCAGGATGTTCTGGGCTCTATCCATGTTAGAGTGGGAGCCTTGGAGATAGAGCGCAGTGTCGTCCACGAAGGTTTGATCCCTAACGTAGCCCCCTTTGGGCAGGGTCAATCCTTCCACCCCGTAATTGGGGTCTTCTATCATGTGTCCTAACACATCCGTGGCTAGGATGAAATGATATGGGGCTAGGGGGCACCCTTGCCGGATCGATTGAGCTAGTTGGAAATCTGAGCCTACCTCCTCGTTTACCTTGATAATTGAGGAGGCCGAGTTGTAAAGCGAGCGGATCCATTTTACCCATGTGTCGTTGAATCCAAGCTTGGACAAGGCCGTGAAGAAAAAGCCCCACTCTATCCTATCGAAGGTTTTTTCGAAGTCCAAAAGGAGCAGCAACAGATCTTGGTTACTTTCTACCGCCCATTCAAGGGATTCCTGAGCCAAAAAAATGTTGTCAAGGATGCTCTTCCCCTCTACGAAACCTGTTTGATTGGGCTTGATTATATGAGGGAGGGAGGCTTGAATCCTTCTTGCCAATAACTTGGCCAAAATTTTATAGATGCTGCCCAGGAGCGTGATTGGCCTCCAGTTGCCAAGCTTGGAGTGGTCCCCAGATTTGGGGATCAGGGTTATTAAACCTTTGTTGATTTGGGCCAAAGCTTCCCTTCTGTTCAGCATGGCTGTAAAGGCCTTGAAAAGCGTTGGCGCTATCTCCTCTGAACATTCCTAGAAGAATTCCCTAGGAATGCCATCGTGTGCGGGCGCCTTGCTTTTGGGCAAGGTGGAGATAGCGTCCTAGATTTCTTTCAGCGTGAGGCTCCTGGTCAGAGACGCGTTCATCTCCTTCGTGACCCTAATTGGGACGTTAGCCTAACATTGCTCTTGGGCTTTGGTGGTGCCGGGATCGTGTGCATCCGAGGAGTACAATCGCGCGTAGAATTTTGTGATGAATTGCGAGAGGTCAGCTTGACCGGAGATTGTCTCTTTTTCTGTTACGAGCTTTCTCAACAATGCTTTCTTCCTTCCTATACGATGAAAGGCGAAAAATATTTTTGAACACGTGTCCCCATATCTATACCAGTTTGCTGAGGAGAAGCGTCGGTTACGTGCCACCGAGTCTTAAAAGATTTCTGCTACTTTACCTTGGGATTCGGATAAAATATCCCTCACTTCTTCGTTTGTCAGGTCTCGTTGGAGCTAGACCTTCGCTAGCTAGACCTTCTTCGCATGTGTCCTGACGTGGGTCCCTTTGAAGCGCTTTTTGGCCCTCACGAGACACACGTTGCAGCGCATGACCCTGGCGGTGGCTGCCTCTAACTAGGTGGGTCATTCCGGGTCATTGGTGGGGGGCGGGAGGTTTCCCTCCCAGGCTTGAAGCATCGCGGTTTTGCACTCCTCCTCGTCTAGGAGTGAAGTGTCGAAATAATGCGCTGATTTGTTTGGGGCGACAAATTGCCCCCAAATTGTAATGACTAGGGGCGAATGGTTGGAGAGCTTCCTCACGGAGGTCGCCGCTTCAATCCTTCCTCGCCAAGTGTCTATGCTTTGGGAAACTAAAAACTTGTCGATGCGAGATATGGCCAATTTGGCACCGGATCTTCCATTGTCGAACGTGTATTCTTTCTTGGACATCTTGCGAAAGTTGTTGAGACTCCAAGCATCGTCAAGCTGTATTGTAGGGTCATGTGGTGCCAGAGGTAGCTTCCCTTCTGTGCATTTGCCTTTCGCCTAATATGCCCATGCGGTTGGTTTCTTCAAGGTGATTGAAATCCCCTCCTAGTATGATGTGGTCCGATGAGAACTCAGCCTTGCTTATTTTTTTCCACATCGAAGCTATGTCATTGGAGGATCTGGCGACATATACGTTAATGATAGTCAAGGAGCCGTTGTCGGGGAATTGGAGCGTGACGTATTGGGCTTGGCCTTTTAGCATGATTCCATTTTCCTTGACGAAAAGGGTGGTCATCCTATCCACTAGGATGGCCGTGCCTGCGCTTGTTCGTTGCAAGCACCCCATTGGGATTTCGGGATTCCAAAAGGAGCTGCCCTTCCAGTACTCAATTCCTTTTGCGGAATTGGTGATGCCATCCTTCCCCAGGTGATGTTCCTGGAGGAGCAAGATTTGTGGAGGGGTTGAAAGAGAGGCTAACTAGGCCTTAATTTCCTTTTGTTTGGGTGAGTTTTCCCTTAGGCTTCTTAGTTGAGGGAGGCGAGAGTTAGGGGCCTCTCAGTCATGAGTGGGACAATTCTGGGCGGCTGATGGGCCAATCAATCCTAGTGTCTTATTGGAGTTGAGATTCAAGTTCTCTTGCCCGTCGACTTCCGCTTCACGAACGGCGTGGGTGTGGTTGACGCTATCCGTGCGCAAAGGTTCTATGAGCGCTAAGTCCAACTTGGTGTACTGCTTCTTTCTGGCTGCTTGAGGCGAGGCCTGAATGCTTACGGTTTGGTTCTTGTGAGCTAGGCGATTTGTGTTTGCTGGCTTGGTTTTCAGTAATATGTTGTGTGCCGAGGCTGAGAACTCAATCTCATTGTTCATGCCAGGTATGGATTACAACACCTTCCAATGTAGGTGAATGCTTATCGCATTTGTTCATGCGCTTATGTGGGCGAGGATGGTGCACTCCATCCTTCCCCTACTCAGCTCTTCTTGCCAGCTCCATTCAAAGGAGAGCCGATCTTTTAGAGTGAGTTTGTACCTTAAAACCTTTTCTTCTAGCTCGGTTTCGAGGCGTTGAGTGAGGTCTAATAAGGCCGAGTTTTGTGTCCATTGTTCCTCCGTAGACCCCATGATTTTGATGTTGAGCGGAAGGTTTGGCGGTGCTTGGTTCCTGGAGTGTACCAAGATTTCCTTTTGGGAGTTCTTTTCCCTAACAAGCACAGGCCATACCCTGGCTCTACAATACTCTTGATTGGACGGGACATGAATTCCAAGGGAGGTGAAGAAGGAATGGTGCATCTCGGAGTGCGTCTGGCTTCTTTTCCCCCCAAACGTGGCATCTAAACGGGGGGTGTGGAGAGGGGATTGGGGGGGTCCTGCCGAGGCGAGGAGAGCTTGAGGATGTGCTTCTTCCTTCCCTGAAAGTACCAACCTTCTTTTAAATCCTCATGAAGCTTTTTGAGGATGTTGGTCCCATGGTTTCCTTCTCCTACGGTAGCGAACGGGTTAGCGTTCGCTGTTGAAATGTGTGCCTGAGAATTTGGCATTCCTGAGATTCCGAAGCTTAGTTTTGTTTTTGGTGTGCATTCCCCTTCCGGGGGCCGTTTGTCGGCGGGGCGGGATCTGTCCTGAAGGTGGCTTGGGGAGGCTGATGGTTCGGCCATGACTTAGTTCGTCTAGGTGTCAACCGTCGAACATTTTTCGCCAACTCCCGTCTTTGTCTTCTCCTCCGGGGACTTGCTTGAGTTGGTCATTTGGGAGGGGTCTGGGGGGCAGTTCATGGGAGCCCTTGTTTTTGTGCGTGAGGAGCCGCTTCCTGTGGCTGTGAGCATGTTGTGGGCTTTTGGAAGGTATCCTACCTTGCTTGCGTGAGCTGAGTTTTGGTGTAGCGCGATGGTGTGTAGGGCTCACGTTGCCTTCTCGCTTAGAGGGGGAGGGTTGTTGGGATGAACATTCTCCTCCCATGTTTTGGTTTTGATTACGTTGCATGTTCGAACGTGATGGCCGAATCTCCAACACTTTCGACATTGGTTTGGAAGGCCAAAGTAGAGGATTTTCTGTGCTACCGTGTCTTTAGCTGAAGCTCCTTCTACCATGGAAGGAATCTTGATGAAACCTGCTAGCATGGAGATGTCTCTCACCTCTATAGTTATCATGGGCCCTGTCGGCCTTTTGATATAGGAGTCGGCTGCTTCTATCTCGATGACCTCTCCAAGTTTGCTGGCCATGATGGTCAACGCCTTTGTGTTGCGGAACTGTTTGTGAAGGTCAAGAAATTGCACCTTTATTGTGTGTGTGAGTAGTGCTTCCGCTCCTTGAAAGCTGGTGTCGAAATTTGGCACATATCTTGAGAACGAGAGACTCAGTCCGCTCCATTCTACAACCGTGAACTTCCTGGTTGCTTTGGCGCCTTCTTTGTCCTCAAAGAGGATTTCGAAGTACCCCCGCGTTAGTAGTGTGGTAGAGGTGAATGAGGCCGGGAGGTGGAGCTTGAGACAATAGTGAAGGGCCTTGATTGTTGCTCTTCCTCCCAAGGTTCTACCTATGACGGTTCTGTGCGCCTTTCAGATTGCATTTTCTTGCATCTCGAATACCATTTCCAGTGGGAAGTCCGCCTCTATTTCCAAACCGTAATCCACTAGTGATGGGCCTTGGGTGACCTCCCCCGTGGGGGGGGGTTGTTCCTGTCCTGTTGCTTGGGGGTGCGATCAGAGTTGGGATGGGGGGAGTCATCGTGAAGGTAGTCGATTTCTTTCTAGTGCGCTTCTTGTGTTTGTCGCTTTTGTTTTGGCGACTAAGAGATCCTCTCTCACCACCTGCCTTGTGGTAGTTGTGTCCAAACCCTCCGAACCAAAACCTTGACTGACAATTGTAGAAAGAAAATCTGAAGTGCGGGGGAGGGGTGAGGTTTTTTTTAGAGGTACTTGGGAGAGATGAATTATGTCAGAAGCCTCAGCCAAGTTCGTTGCAATTTGCATTGGGGCGTCCAGAGAGGCGATCGGCGAAGAAAACCGTTGGAAGTTGGTTTCGTGTGATCTACCATCGCTCCTTGGTTGATCAGCTTGCATAGACTTGCCTAGAAGTTGACGCGTCACTGATTCTCCGAGAAAGGCCAAGGTTGCCGACGCTTGGCTTGTGTTCTTTCTGTTTTCACTGATCAAACTTCCCGGAAAGGATGAGCTTGGTTCGGAGGGAGCTATGTGAGAGCCTTGCGCTGGCGGATCAAAGGATCCGTTGGCTGTGACCGAGTTCTCATTGTTTGTCAGAGGGAAAACTTAGGTGCCACTACCGCCACTAGGGTTCGGCTTGTTGTTCTTGAGTTTGATGAACCTTTATCGCGCGTTGTGCCCCGCTTTCCGGATCTTGTCAGCCACGAGAAAGAATTCGTTTAGTTTGGAGATCTGATGATCTTCTGAGTCTGAGCAAATTTTCATCTTCACCATTGAGAAGCGGTAGAAAATCCGCTAAGAAAGTATGTATTGGACTTATAATAGTGTGGGTCCCTTTAATACACGCCCAGGGAGTGAAGAGCCCATCGCACGCGCGAAGCAACGTAAAGAATACTATATGGGGGAAGGTGGTGGCTTCCCCCGAATTCGGGTTGTGGTGAGTCAAGTGAGTCCGTGTTGCCCGTGACTTGTCCGAACACCAAGAGTGATTTTGAATGTGAACTAACCAACTTGTTGGTTGGTTTTGATGTAGGACCGAGTAACTAAAGAAGTTGTCCCTCTTCCAATTCTAATCCCAGAGTTTTCAGCACACCCCTTTCACCCCCTTTAGTGTTGGAAGTTGGGAGTGGCACCAAGTTCCAACTACTTCTGTTCTTTAACATAGGTGGACCCTTTTTGGGTCTAACAAGGAACTTGGGGGTGGGTCACTAACCTATTGCATGGTGCATGCCAAAATCATTCACAAATGCATGATGCACACCAATCAAAACATGATTGCAAACTTGAAAATGCAAATTATAAAAACAAAACCCTAAAAATTATTGAGAAAAATGTATTATCTTTTGCCACCAATCTTGATCAAGTTCATGTAAAAAACACCAATGTGTTGTGTAGTTATAATGACGGGAAGATCTTTGTAATGCCCACCGTTGGTGATTATCCTAATTGAAAATTTGCATGCCAACGTTTTTTGAAAACAATGCAGAACAATAAAACTTCAAAACATCTTGAACACCCAAAAAGAAAAATGATGGAATCAAATATACATATTCCTATTTGCCATTGGGGCCGTAGAAAGTTCACAAAGAAACATCAATGCATGTGTAACAATCTACCTCATTACAAATTGGAACTTGCACATCACAAGAACAAACTTTGAAGCCATTGGATGTTAGAAATACTGAAGATTTTGAATATTGTAGTTGGTGAATAATAATTAAAAATGAAAGACCATTGCAAGTAGGCAATTTTGATCACAAGTAACAACTAACTAGTGATGAACACAAATAACAAAGAGAGGAGCTTCATTGGCAAGCACTTTCACACAAACAATGACAAAGGTGTCATTGTTACTATGAATGTGCTATTCAAGAGGCTAGATGTGGCATTTAGACGAGATTTAATGTCCTCCATGTCACATCTTGGCAAGAAGGAAATTTGGTTTAAGGTGTTGAAAAATCCATGCCATCAACACACACTTTTTGGCCCATCCCATTAGTGTATTGCTACTTGGTGACAATTTTAAAAATTCATATTATTTTCCTATCGTATTAATAGCCAAACTGTTTTTTAAATTAAAAATGCTAGTAAACTACCAAAAAAACATTACTCCAAAGGTTTTAATCTTGTTTTTGGTGAAGAATCATCAAAAGGTGTCATTAAATTTTTTTGGAATTTTTTTTTACCATAAATTAATCGGAAATTTTGGCTCAAAATATTTATTTTGGGGGTAAAGTTTTCTCACAATTTTGTGTATTGTTTGAATGGTCTTGTACAAAAGTGTCAACAATTAATGCAAAATTTATTTGGCGATGATTGCCACTAGGGTTCCAATAGAAAATTAAAAAAAAAACAAAGAAAAAACTATTCCAAATGTTATTTTTTGAAACTCATAGCAAAAGCCAATTTCAACACAATGTAGGTCAAAATGTAAAGATAAAACAAGTTTTGCAAAACTATCAACTTGGGTAAAAGGGGTACATTCTTATAAATGATCAACATTAACCTTCTTCACAATTATCAACATTTACCTTGTTCACAAGATAAAGATTAAAGGCAAAAGTATAATTGTTTAAAGGAAAAAAAACCAATGCCACCCATACATAAAGATTATAGTGAAAAAAAATTGCAACAAAGTCACGAGATTTAGATTATTCTTTTTGGGGATGATTGCAAGTGTGGTGACATCACAAAGTTGAAAACTGAAAAATCCATTGGTTATTGGAAAATGTTTATCAATTTTTAGCTTGGGAAATATTTATTATTTACCATTGAACTACATAATTTTAAAAATAATAATGAAACAAATGGAAAGAATCCATTTGCAAGGAGAATTGATACATCAAGAAAAAACACTAAAGGAAAGGGTGTTGCCCAAGACAACCCAAACCCTATGGTTTACCAAAGAACATAACCACCACTAGGTGGTTGATAACACCATCTCATTTTCTTCCAACCATGTGCATGGCATGGACCCCAAACTTGATTGAAATCTTGCAAAACTATGGACTCCGAACCTAATCACAATTTTTTAAGAACCTATTTTCTTTTTGAGGTTGTCCCTTAATTTATTTAAGGTTTTTTTTGTATAGTCTTTTATTATTATTATTATGATATAAAAAGGTTGAAAGTCCAATGTATATTTTACCATGCCATTGATTTAAAAGTAGTAAAAAAAACTATTTCATTTACTTGCAACCTATTTTGTAAATAATGACAACTACCTAAATTTTAATGAATTTATTTAAACATACTTTAAACCTATGTAAGTTTGAAATAAAGTTAAAACAAAAATTTAAAATTTTCATATTAATAATTGAATTAAAATATTTAAAAAATTCATTATAGCAAAGTTTATTTGATGGTCACTTTCTATTATTGTTACAAGGTAATTTGTTGGTTTATTTTAATTTTCATTGTTCATACATGATGATCATCTAAATCAACAATGTAGTGTCCATGGAAGCATGGTTAAGAAGTTCACAACTTCTCTTTGCATTAAAATATCTTATGATCCCCAAGAAAAGGTCTTCAAATTTCACAAGTTTTTTGAACATGTGCAAAAGGCTTTTGAAATAGGACCCAATTTGCGTTGAATAATAAATTTGGCTTCTTGTAAAAATGGTGCTTCCACATTGAAAGGATTAAAATTGATCAATAACTTTGACTTCTTGTAGAGGAAAATGGTTCTTCCACATTAAAAAGAGC
>Ga0116226_10005544_pt1 | contig 11274 bp, 11 predicted proteins | sample S1TSphfallax_FD_89692 | JGI IMG/M metagenome (GOLD analysis project Ga0116226, IMG submission 89692) | Host-associated microbial communities from peat moss isolated from Minnesota, USA - S1T2_Fa - Sphagnum fallax MG | ecosystem: Host-associated > Plants > Peat moss > Unclassified | place: USA... | reverse complement strand
TATTCAATAGACCAACTTTTTTTTTGCAAAAATGGTGATGGAGATGGAATAGGAATAGGTAATTTTCGATGTAATTTATATAACATTGGTTTTGCTACCCATTTATCTGCATAATTTTGTGCGATATTTTGAACAATATTCTTAGTCGAAGTTTCTTCATCAGCATCTATTAAATAAATTTCAAATAAAATAAGAAAAGAAACTAAATTAAAATTCCTGGTTTTTGGTTTCTGTTACTTGATGCTAGATTAGATATAGCACGGCCAATTCGAGGTTTATCAAGTTTTGTACGTACTGTACAATACTCTCTTCCATCCCATATTTTAACAAGAATTTGATGTGATAATAATGCTAATAAACGTTCACGAGTTAATTCAAGTTGATGACTATTTCAAATCAAAAGAATTCTTTTCAATAATAACAAAAAAAAATCAATTACATATGATTCCAAACTATCCAAACATTTTCATTTTCATCTTCCCATGTTAATATAACTTGTCCATCTTGATTATCCGGATAGATTTTCGCAGCTGTTCGATAAACAGCAATATCAAAACCAACATTTACTTCACCAGGTATTAATGAATATTCAATACGATAATAACCCTATTGATACTCCTCAATAATTAAATTTCATTTTAATCAAATCTATTTACTTGAATTTTAGATGTGTCAGAGCCTCGTCTACTACTATAAGTAATATTTTGTGGTGCAGGAGATTCATTTGATAATGGAGATTCTAAATATTAATTTCAAGAAATTAAATAAAAAAGGAAGATAAGAAAAAAATTAAAAAAAGTGAATAAAGGTAGGTGATAGGACATCACACACATTGCAAAGTGATTTTGAAAACTTGCACACTTGTTGAACCTTCATCATCTTGAGGAACGACGAGACATGAAACTAATAGAGAACTAACATGATCAATTAGTGTCCGAGAAGATATAATTTATCATTGAATTGAGAAGAAGAATTCAGAAATTGATTTTATATTTATTCTTTTATAAAACTTACCGACAGGTACAGCTAAAGCAATAGTAAATCGTATATTAACATGAGTAGCATTTACAGGAGAAGATTTTTCAATTGTGACATTTGAAATAAGATTTTGTTCAATATGATTCAATGCTGATTCGACAATCGATGATGAACTCATATTAATAAATCTAAAAAACTGATTTTGATTTCAATTAATTTAAAAAAAAAATCAATTGATTGTTAATTATTTATTTTCATATTAAGTTATAAAAGATTTTATTAAATTTCAACGTTTTCTTTTTTCAATAAACCAGAATCTGTCAAATGTAAAAGAGGAAAAAAAAAAGAATTGCTCAGCATTCTTTTCAATACATGTGGTTACCATAGTTTTGTCCTCTTTACTATTTTATGTACACACACACACATACATCTACATCCAAATCAAAGAACGAAGACAAAAAAATAGTGGTCGCTTTGTTTTATTACGAAGATGAAAAAAAAATTTTATTTGATTTCTTCAAAATCTATGAACGAGTAGATTTAATCCATTGCATTCAATATAGAATATAAGATTTCCAACTGAGTCATAACTGTCGTTTGTATTCAGATAGTTGTAGTCAAAACAACACAACTGCATTAGTTAAGAAAGAAAGAAAAAGAGAGAAAGGAGTAAAAAAACACGAACCAAATCATGTTCTTCGCTCTTTTTTCGAATTTTTTTTTTCGTTTCTTATGATGACATTGTTGTTGAGGAAAAAAAAATAACGTTGATTTAGTGTCATCCATCCATCGATGTGTCTTTATTTTTCAATCGCAATGGAATATACCTGCTAGGTAACGATGCCATCCATTAGATTAAATAAATATATGAAGAAAAACAAAAAAAAAATCAAAACAAACTTCAATTGTTTTATTTGAATATATATTTATATAGTCGATGGAAAATTTGAAAAGAAAAAATTTCTTATTATTTCAATTTTTAGATGGCAACTAATAAAAGAGCATGTGTACGAAAAAGCAGAAAATTAGTGATTGTTGGAGATGGTATGTGTGGTAAAACATGTCTTTTATTTGCATTTAAAGATGATCGATTTATTCCAACACATGATGCAACTATTTTTGATACATATGTCGCTGATATTCAAGTAGATGGAAAAATTGTACGTGTATAGAAGAACATCATGTCAAGATCGAATTATTTTGTTCTTTTTTTATAGATCGATTTGGCTCTTTTTGATACTGCAGGTCAAGAAGATTTTGATCGTCTTCGTCCACTTTCATATCCTGATACTAATATTGTATTGATATGTTTCAGTGTGGATAGTCCAGTCTCAGCGACAAGTGTTATTGAAAAATGGATGCCAGAAATACGACATTTTTGTGGTCAATGTCCAGTGATATTAGTTGCTTGTAAAAAAGATTTAAGAACAGATCCTCAAACAATTGCAAAATTAAAACAAGATGGTGAACGTACGGTAACAACTGATATTGGAAAACAAATAGCTGCACAAATTAAAGCGGATGCTTATATGGAATGTTCAGCAAAAACTCGTGAAGGTGTACAAGAATTATTTGTTACTGCAGCACGTTTATCACTTAAAAAACGTACTCATAAAAAACGTCAACAATGTAAATTATATTAAATCAAATTTTGACTTTTTTATTGATATCTCTCATATAATCTCATTTCTTTTTTCTATATTTTTTCGTCAATCTCTGCATTTTATTCTCTTTTATTTTAAAGTTAAATAGTATAACAATCACAAACGTTTGAGAATGTATTGTTTTTCTGGAAAATGAGTCATTAAAGAAGTATACATCAAATATTTTCCATTGGTTTCTTGGTAGATTTTTATGGGAATTAATTTGTGAGTATTTTTTTATGAAGAATGAATCGTTTGAGGGTGATAGCGAAGTAGGAATGACATTTTGGTTTTTATCGTTTTGTCAATATATGATACGATGAAATATACGAAGAAAAACGGCTTTAGCGTAAATTTTTGTTATAACGATTCTATTCTACGACTCAGATTTTTCGTTTGAAGTAAATCGATTTTCAAATCATAGATATAATATTACTGATTGTACTATAAATTGTTTCTCCTGTTCGTAATGCAGGTAAGATGAAAACCTATTATACGATATGACCGATTGAATTCAGGAATCAATATTCAGGTTACAACATGCGCCCATTTTGTAATAGAAATAATTGTTTCACGTCTATGTGTCTGTTTTTACTAAGAAGTATAAAGTGTATAACATATAAAAATACTGTAGTCAAACTCTGCAAGTCGCTTGATCTTAGAACAGTTTCATAAACGAATAAACGGTAAGACCTATTCTTAATATTGACCAAACTATGAAAGTAATAATTTAGAAAAAATTCCGAATTACTGATTTATGTTTACCTTGAACAGTTGAATTGAGAAGTCATCAATGGAGAATAATCATTTCAAATCACACCGACATAATTTAGTTATTTCACCCATTGTAACTAGTCGACTACACAATTAACCCACACGACCAAAAGGATAATATGTTGAAACATGTGTAGAATTCACGAAAGTATTTAACTGATTAAACGACTAATAAACTTTCTTTTTATATTAAGTGGAATAACATTTTTCTTACTCCAGATAACCAGGTACGAATGAAAAACAAATACTGTCGTTTACCGAGATATAAAACAGCATCATCATCAAAAATCTGTTTATCTATAACACAGAACACACACAGAATCTCACTATCTTTGTTCTATCGTTTGTTGTCTTGCTGTCTTGACTACTTTTACTTTATGTAAGAAAGTACGTCAGAACAAAATAAAAAAAAAGTATGAAATAAAATACTGTAATATTCTTTTTCTTTTTCGTAAATATTCTTCATCACTATCATCGTTCTTTTAAAAGAAAAGCGACATGTTTGGCGATGTTAAAAGTATACATTCGATTATCTTGTTATGATACTTTCAACATCTTTTATAGATTGACAAATTTAAATATAGAATAATAAATTATTTAAAAACATTTATTGGTTTTTTTTTTGTATTTTTAGATGGCGACAATACGACATACATCCACTCAAAAAAGTCGAAAATTAGTTGTTGTTGGTGATGGTATGTCTGGTAAAACATGTCTTTTATTTGCATTTAAAGATGATGAATTTAATTCGGATCATGTACCAACTGTTTTCGATACATATGTTGCAGAAATTGAAGTCGATGGAAAAACTGTAAGTAAATATAAAAATTATTTTTTGTTCAAAAATCATTCACTACTACTCATTTTGATATTCTATTATAGGTTGATTTAGCCTTATTCGATACTGCTGGTCAAGAAGATTTTGATCGTCTTCGGCCACTTTCATATCCTGATACCAACGTTATACTCATGTGTTTTAGTGTCGATAATCCCGTATCCGCTGCAAGTGTTGTTGAAAAATGGACCCCAGAAATACGACATTTTTGTGGTAAATGTCCAGTTATATTGGTAGCATGCAAAATAGATTTAAGAACAGATGCACGTACAATTGCAAAACTGAAAGCACAAGGTGAAAAACCGGTGACAACTGAAGCTGGAAAACAAATAGCTGTACAAATTAAAGCTGATTCTTATATGGAATGTTCAGCAAAAACTCGTGAAGGTGTACAAGAATTATTTGTTACTGCTGCTCGTTTATCATTCAGAAAACATAATAAGCGTAAAAAAGAAAAGAACTGTACTTTATTTTAATTAATATGTTATATGTATGTGTGTGTATTTCGCGTATTGTATTGTTCGGTTTTATAATTAGAAAACTTCAGTTTTCAATTCATTTTTTTTTCAAGTTCAATTTTATAACAATCATGAGTATGAAAATTTATCGGTTGTCTGAAATGTAATCTAATAAATAACTTCTATGTTATCGTCTGAATTATATCCTCATTAGTTTTTATGGGAATTTGTTTCTGAGTATTTATAAAAGTCGTCGATAATAGTGAAGTGATAATGCGAATACAATGATGTCATAGAGTTTGTTTTGAATATGGATGAATCATCGTTTTTTCCAAGTATTATGTCATTTGTTTGGAATTTTTTTTTTGAGTCTTATTATTTATGATTGAGCATGTCACTGCGAATAACTAGTGGTGTAACCAAAAAAACTGAGCTCGTTGAGTATAATAATATATGTTCATGTTTTATGCTAGATGTGGTAGAAAACTGTTGAGTTATCATACTCAAAAATATTTGAAAAAATAATTCAATCTATGGAGATATTTTCTGTTTCTTGTTTGATTTCATATGAAGTTTCTTCTCGTTTACATCTATAGGATTGAAATTGACGAGTATCATCTTTATTTGATAGTGCTTATTTATTATTTCACTAACAGAAACAATAGACAATGGTTTTTGATTTCTTCAATAAGAATTTCTTAAGAAAAAAAGTTTTAATACGCCACGCTCTATTGAATAAACGAGGTTAATACAACCATGTCAACTATGAATCATCTCGCATTAAAAAAATCAAGCCATGATTCGAGTAGTTCATAGTGAATCATTCGTAACCTATTTTCATTTGATAAATCAATATGTGGGAAAAGACCAACACCTCATTTCTTTTAGAGAAAATAATGAATTTACATCAAAACAAATTTCCTTTTCTTGCTTTTCTGGCGACGCACAACTCATGATTTCTTTATGTTTGCTTTACTTCTCTTTCTATTCTCCTCGAATTTTTACAGTGGAAGCGACATGGTGCGTTAAAATACAATGTATAAGAAATTAAAGCAAAAATCATGAAGGAAAAAAACCTAAACATAAATCATTACACTACGAATGACGCTTTCTACACTTAATTATATCGTTATATTATATATAGTCAACATAGATAATAAATTCAAATGATATTAAGATTCTTTTCACCAACATTCACAAAGACGTATAATCGTTTAACCTTGATTCAAACAATATGAAGATTATGTATTCTCCGAAAAAAAAACTGTCTATTGTATTTTTAGATGGCGAACAAAACAAATATAAATATTCAAAAAACTCGAAAATTAGTTGTCGTTGGTGATGGCATGTGTGGTAAAACAAGTTTATTATATGCATTTATGCACAAAGGATTTGATCCTTCACATACACCAACTATTTTTGAAACTTATGCATTAGACATTCAAGTGGATGGCAAAAAAGTGAGTTAGGATTACATTATTTTTTTAAGAATCATTTAGCATAACAAATTGTATTTCGAATTAGAACAGCACAATTATCTGACTTTCATCAGTTGGACGTTATTTTTATGCATTTAATGGATTTATTTTTTATTTATTTATAGATCACCTTAGCTCTTTTCGATACCGCAGGTGAAGAAGACTATGATCGCCTTCGTCCACTTTCATATCCTGATACTAATGTTGTACTGATATGTTTCTCTGTTAATTATCCAGTATCAGCTATGAATGTTATTGATAAATGGATACCAGAAATACGACATTTTTGTGGTCAATGTCCGGTGATATTAGTCGCTTGTAAAAAAGATTTAAGAACAGATTCTCAAATAATTGCAAAATTAAAACAAGATGGTGAAAAACCAGTGACAACTGAAGTCGGAAAAGAAATAGCTGCACAAATTAAAGCTGATGCTTACATGGAATGTTCAGCAAAAACTCGTGAAGGTATAGAAGAATTATTGATACATGCTGCTCGTTTATTACTAGAAAAACGTTATCGTCGTAAGGAACGTTCCAAATGTGCTTTGTATTGATTGAAGATTTGTATCGCTCTATCTCTTGAATTATTGTACTCATTTTTCTTGTATTTATCTCACTGTTTTTTTATGTTTGATGTAGAAGCATGGTTTTTTTTCAAATTTTCGGTATAATAAGATTCATCGAAATAAACTAGAAACTTGTGAAATTCTCCATTATGTCACATTACACAAAATTTTGCTTACCATAATGAGAATACAAAGAGATTTTGTTAATAGATACGGTCTTGATAAAGATCAATTTTCTTTTTTTATGTTTGATATTTTGCCCTTCATAAATTTTCTAAATGACTGACAAAAACAAAAAAAAACTAAAGAACTAAACAAATCAGTAAAATAGATGATTTCGAAGGAATTGTCGTCTTTTTTTTTCACTAGACATAAACACAAAAAATTTTATTTTTACTTTCTTTCTTCAAGGTATACAAAAAGTATTATATGTAAAGTGATTCAGTTCTCTTGTTTTTTTCTTGACACGCAAATCCTTATTTCGATACATTATATGAGTCATTTTTCTTTTCTATTCGAGCAATTGCGTTCGAAATAACACATTGTGACAAGAACGAAAAAAAAAATGACATGGGAGGAAACCATTATAAATGCATAGTATTCTTTTTTTTTGTGAATACAATTCGTCACTTCGACTTATTTTTGTAAAAAGGTCTATATAATCCCACAACGGTAGATGTTAAATACATATAGTTAAATTTATTCATAGTAACAATTTGATGTTCATTGGTTTTAGATGACGAGCAATAAAAAAGGAGCTGTTCAAAAGACACGAAAATTAGTTGTTGTTGGTGATGGTATGGCTGGTAAAACATGTCTTTTATTTGCATTTAAAGATGATAATTTTGATCCTACACACCCACCGACTATTTTTGACACATATCCTGCCGAAGTTGAACTAGACGGAAAAACTGTAAATAAAAATTTCAGATTTTTTAATAAAATAATACTTTTATTTTTAGTTCAAACTGGCTCTATATGATACCGCCGGTCAAGAAGCTTATGCTCGTCTTCGTCCACTTTCATATACTGATACTAATGTTGTACTAATATGTTTTAGTGTTGATAGTCCGACATCATTTGCAAATGTTATTGAAGAATGGAATCCAGAAGTACGACATTTTTGTGGTCGATGTCCGGTGATATTAGTTGCTTGTAAAATTGATTTGAGAACGGATCAACAAACTATTGAGAGATTAAAAGAACAAGGTGAAAAACTGATAACAACTGAAGTTGGTAAAAAACTAGCTGCACAAATTAAAGCGGATGCTTATATGGAATGTTCAGCAAAAACTCGTGAAGGAATACATGATTTATTTATTCATGCTGCTCGTTTATCACTTGAAAAACGATCTCATTATCGACAAAATCGCAACTGTTGTTTATATTGACTAAATTTAATTTTTATTTATGCATATTTCTTGTTTCGGAATTTTGTATACAAATGAAAATTTACTTTCATAATTATTAGAGTCAAACTATACTTTTTTTCAACTTTCAATTTAATAAGATTTTTTTGAAATGAACAAATCATTTGTTATAGAAAGATTTTACAAGTTATCATCATGACAGTCATTATTCTCCTTCAATTTCCATACAAATTCAAGTCATCATATACGATGAACGAATTAAAAATTTTGCATGTGACATTCCCGTGGCAAGATGCTCGATTCTCTCGTGGATCTTCTCTTAAGATGAAAAATTTCATACGAAATATTATATTATTGCATTTGATATATTATCAGAAAAAATCCTGACAATTTTTTTGAGTTATATAGTGACCTTGGAATTAGCACATTGTTATGTTCTTATATTCCTATTCTGAAGTATAACACATGATGTTAGTAATGTTAAATGACTCATTTCTTTTTTTCTCTCTCTCTGACAGTTTGTAATAATATAATCAAATATAAGAAAAACTAAAGAACACGTAATGATGCAAAAAAATAATTTTTTATGTCATGAGTTACATTTTTTACTTGCGTATATTTTTAAAAGGATAATTTTAGATGATGACTAATGATATTAGAGCTGATAGAAAACTTTGCGGATGATAGTTTGTCTGGCAAATCATGTTTTCGTCTTTGGCGAAATTTTTCATACAAAAACTATTCAAACAGATGGCAAATTTGTAAATAAATGAAGAAGATTTTTTTTTCTCATCGTTTTCTAACATGAATATTCTATTTATAGGTTGATCTGTCCTTTGTCGATAGACCCGCAATAACGGAATTTGATCGTCTACGGCCATTTTCTTATGTTGATGCGAATATTGCATTGATATGTTTCAATGGAGATGATCCACAATCGATCACAGATGTTATTGAAAAATGAATGCCAGAAGTAAGACATTATTGTAGGCGATATCTTTTGATTTTAGTAGCTTGTCAAATAGACTTGAGAAACAATCGAGAGACAATTTTGAAATTGAAACAACGAGATGGAAAACCAATAAAAACTAAATTTGGAAAAAAATGGTTTCAAAAATTCATGCGAATGCTTATATAAAATGTTCAGCAAAAACTCATGAGCTCGTTTAGTACTCAAAAACACATGATTATACTCGAGAAAGTGACAAATATATTTTCCAATCATAATAGTATCTGAAGAATATTTTCTTTAATCTTATTTTAATTCAATAAAAGAAAAAAATCTATATTCAAAAGCATTTCAATATGTTGTATCTCAACGACCTCTTTTTATTTCCAATAAAGAGTTTGAGAATGGAACCAATGAAAAAGTATTGACTGTTATTGCACCAACGATTTGCAATATCTTTTTATTTTCATGTTGGTCTCCCTTTGTGGTTTCCTACGCACAGAATAGCTATATATACTCAGTTAGAAACTTGTTTTTATCCATAATTTCTTGCTTTAGAAAAAAAGGAAGATTTTTCTCTAAAAAATGCCACCAAAGAAACGTGCTGCAGCGGCTTCCACCAAACGTAAAGCACCTGCTGCTAAAGCTGGTCTGTCTGTCTTTTTATTTCTTTTATTATTCTATAAAATTTTCTATCAACTTCTAGCTCCGAAACCTAAACGAACAAAGAAACAGATTCAAGCCGAAGAAGAAGAAATTGAAGAAGAAGAAGAAGAAGAAGAACAATCAAAAGCCGAAGTTTGTTTTTATCTTAAATTAAGATCGATATTATTATCAAATTTCAGGAAGAAGCTGCTTCATCAAAAGCTGATATAATAAAACAATTACGTGCTGCTGATGCCAATAAAACAAAATCAAAAACTCATCTACCCGATAAAAATATACCTGGTTCAACTAATTATCAAGTAATTTCTCTTTTCATTCTTATGATCATCTATTAATCTATTATTAAGGTTTTGGATGATTATGATGCTATGCTTAATCAAACAAATATAGGTGCAAATAATAATAAATTTTATGTTGTTCAAGCACTTAAACAAGGTAGTAATTTTTTTACATACACTCGATGGGGTCGTGTGGTAAGTTATAAATATAAATCGTATAAAAAATAAATTTTAACATTAGGGTGAAACTGGTTCGAATCAAATGCTTGGTCCTTTTACTTCTGCTAATGATGCTATTAAACAATTCAAAAGCAAATTCAAAGATAAAACTAAAAATGATTGTATGTTTTAAAACAAAAATATTCTATTTAAAATTTTTTCAATATTCAAATTTTTTTAGGGGATAAACGTGATAATTTTGTAAAAGTTCCTGGTAAATATGATTTAATTGATGTTGCTGGTGGTGGTGAAGATGAAGAAGATGAAAAATCTGTAAAAAAAACAACAACAACAACAGTTGAAGATAAAGATGGTACAGTTTACGCCGCAAGTAAACTTGATGAAGCCACTCAATCATTAATTCGTCTTATATTCGATACGGATATGTTTAAAGAAGCATTAAAAACATATGATATTGATGTTAAAAAAATGCCATTAGGAAAATTAAGTAAAGGTCAAATTGCAAAAGGTTTTGAAATTTTAGAAGAACTTGAAGCTGTTATGGAAAATAAAAAGAAAGGTTCATATGATGATATTTCATCAAAATTTTATACAGTTATTCCTCATGATTTTGGACGAACACGACCTAAACCAATTAATACTCGTGAAGCTTTACAACAAAAATATGATATGCTTGCGGTATGTTATTAAAAAAGATTTTAAAAAAATGAAATTTCAAGTTTTATTTGAATAGGTTTTAGCTGATATTGAATTAGCTCAAAGTATTCAAAAAGATAAAGATGATGATTCACAGAAGAAAAAAGCTGAACAAGCTAAACCTCATCCCTATGATACTAATTATAGTTTATTAAAATGTTCACTTGAACATCTTGATGTTAATAGTGATGAATTTAAAGTAATTAATCATTTTTATCTTCGAAAAATTTTTTTTTCAAAATTTTTTTTTTAAAGATTATTAACAAATATACACAAAATACTCAAGGTTATCGTAAATGTAAAATTATTGATGTATGGCGTGTTGGTCGTGAAGGAGAAGTAAGTCGAAAACAGAAAAATTAATTTTCATTGTTATCCTTTACTATTTTAGGGTCAACTTTTT
>Ga0116226_10005543_pt1 | contig 11274 bp, 14 predicted proteins | sample S1TSphfallax_FD_89692 | JGI IMG/M metagenome (GOLD analysis project Ga0116226, IMG submission 89692) | Host-associated microbial communities from peat moss isolated from Minnesota, USA - S1T2_Fa - Sphagnum fallax MG | ecosystem: Host-associated > Plants > Peat moss > Unclassified | place: USA... | reverse complement strand
TGACATGCAACTTAAGAGGAAATGGTGAAGCTACCTGCAACAAAGACGTTGACTAACTGCACAACAAAGAGACCCACACAAGAGGCACAATGCTGGCCGCTCTGGTACAGTGTTACAACGTGGGCACCGCTCTTTCACATAACTGCACCAAATAGTCATTCAACATCTGTTAAATTCCACATCTCAGAATAAAGGTCACCTGTACTGACTAAACATTTGACAATGAGTTCTGCTTGCACAAAATCATCACAACTTCAAACACACAAGATATAGATGTCCTTTCTGCACACTTCCAATCTAGCAAGACATACAACAAAAGTTGGCAAGCTAACTCTCAAATCAGTTGAGAGGTTATAGAATGCACCGTTGCAGGAGATCCTGAAACAGATTCGGAAGCTGCATCATTTGGAAAGGTGCTGCAGTGGTCAGATGGGGACTTTGACGAGGGAGGTGCATCCCTGCATCAGTCTTTACATGCTGGCACCAGCTTAGCACAAGGTCATGCACACTGTGCTGCTCAAGCAGATCTGGTAAGGGAGGAATAGAAAACGCACGCTCCAGCTGTTCCAACTCCTCCATCTCCAGCAATATCTGGCTCTCTGAATCACGCACATCCGAAGCTGAAGAGCTAGCTCCTAGCAAATTCACATGTCCCTCAGGAATCTCCCATGAGTGGGCCCGGGCAACTGGAAGAACTTGTGTTGATCCAGACATCAGATTCTGTAACAGACTACACCTTCGGAGGAAAACCAGTGTGAGTCGACGAATGACAACCAATGGGGGTCCGACAGGGATGGCAGCTGCATTCTCATCCAAGGAGTATTGTGCCACCACAGTTCCAGCTACAGCTGCATTAACAGCTGTCATAAATGAGCGTGAAGATGGTGCCAATTCAGCATCTGAAATCAACGATGTGCCAGCCTGTGCAATAATCTGAAAGACCTCCACCCAAATCACAGTCATTTGCTGATGGAGAAAGCCTCAAGGGTTTGCAGTTTAGGGTTTAGGGATGGAACAACAGCCAGCAGTGCATGATTTCTGAACAGCAAGGTCAATCACTTGATGCAAAGACCCAACAGAGGAAAATCAGAAAAAAATTGAAGTGCTGCAGCATACACAGCTTCGATAGCAAGATAAAAAGGAATGATTCTTGGGATGGGATAAATACCTGGGTCACACACACCAGATAGAAGAGATGTACAAGTGCCGTGAATGGAGCACCATTGGCAGGGAAAGGCAAGGGCAGGCAAAAAAGGAGCCAAATAAATGAACAAAAGGGGTCATGAATCAGCACTGGATCTGCCAATCGTTTCCAAAACTGCACATCTGCCGAATCCTGACTCTTTTCTAAATATTGCAAGAGTGAAGAGAAATTGCCTGCACCACCAGCACAATTTGACCACAAGAAAATCTCATGCCATTAGATATCAGCATTATGTACTACATCTCCTGCACTCATGGAAAATGTTACCACCCAAATCAAAAGCTCCATCCTGAGATTTGCAAATTAGGTGGCAAGAGAACTGCAAACCTATAGAGCAAAATCATATGAACAGAACCAATCAAGGAACTGACAAACAGATGGCAAAAGAGTTAATATCACATGACGGCCATAGTTTCCACACACTAGAGCAACCTCACATTAAGGACAACTCACCATGCAAGGGTTTCTCAGCACACATGTCTGTGGATATGCCATGAACAATGGAGTCCACTAGCAACTGCATGCCCCTTGCCCGAAGGAGGACTGCCTGCCTGCTTTGACTTTGAGTGGCTTTGGCCACATGTAGCAGCAGAGGCAAGACAGATCCCCTGGTGGCATCACCCACCTCACCCAAAGCCACAAGGCCACTGGCTATCCCCAGACCAACCTTGTGACTACGAGCAGCCAACTCTGCAGACATGAGTGAATAGCGGAAAACATCCCACAGAAGTAACCCCTGGGGCACACGACCATGGAAAAAGCTACTGAAGTGGTCCTGCTTTGGATAGAACAGACCACACAATCGCATCGCCAGAGCTTCAAGAACTCCCTTCACAGAATCAGGCAGCTGTGGATCAACCACCTTGCGGAACCCAGGCTTCGACACCAATTCCTCTGCCTTAATCAGAAGACGCAAACCATGCTCCAGCTGCAAACACCCCGCATCACCAGTTGTGCTTGCTCCAGATAGTTGGGGGATGCTTGGAGGTTTGAATAGGATATTCAATCCTGTATGGCCAGGCAAAACTGGCAGAATGGAATTTGCAAGCCGCCGACAAACTGGGCATAGAAATTCCCCCTGCCAAAAAATTCTGAACACCTTTAACATCCAGGAGGCTGCAAGGTACAGCTGAAAAGCGCAACTTGTGACGAGACGCTACAAGAATGCAGTCACAAGAAAGACATCTCAATGTTGACCAAACCCATCTCAAACAGATCAACTCAATAACTCCAACAGCACCATGTATTCATACCATGTCTGGGTCCACAATTTGCACGCCCTCAAACAGGGCCCTGCTGTAGTACCTGAATACAACCCAATGGGTACAGCAATACACAAGCCAATGTAGAAGTGAACAAGAGATAACAGGGAATATCAAAACTTGCTTAAGAGATCCTAGTGCCTATTATGTATATTATGATGCCTGGAAAAACTGCAAAAGTCATGTGAAGTTTCCAAACATAAATATAAATTCCTGTTCATCTTTCCATCAACCAGAAGCAAATCCAACCCACCCAAAATACCTCTGGAGAAGTGATGAAAAGTAACGGTCAAGGCACTCCTGATGAACAGCGTGCCCACAAGCTGACAGATAGACACCAACACTGTCGCTCATTCCATTCATATGCAACATGGTAGACTCTGTGATAGATTGGGAAGTGCGTGCAGGGATCCTCCGGATACGTGCTGTACGTCCCTCTCCTCTTCCTGGTTCAGTATCTCCCTGCCGATTAGACTCACCCCCTACTTGTCGCTGCACTTCCAAAGGAATACGAGACACGGCTGTCACATACTCAGCCAACACACTTGCAACTGCAGAACCTCTGCTTGTACTGCTCTCTTCTTGCTCCCACTCACCATGGTTGTCCTCCCACCAGTTTACAATTGAGCCAACTGGAACAGGCAGCAAAACGTCAGACCAGTACACTATTGAGCCCTGAACACAAGTACCTAATTCATAATTGTTGCCACCTTCCTGCCATAGATACCAAACACCAGCATAATCCATGAAATAGGCTGCTTAGGCAGAGACAGAACATGGACCTTCAGCAGTTCTGGTCTCACTACTGTTCTCTGCTTCCGTGATTTCACTGCTGGACTCGACCTCCTCTGATTCAGTGTCTGCAGGATGCCCTACTGCTCCTACATCTGCAGTAGCAGCTTCTGGAACCAATCCGACTGTGTTCCGAATGCCTGGCGGAAGCCCGTTGCGGATGAGCTCAAGAAGGTCCTCACCTTCCAGCAGGCGTGCCCGAGTTTGAGCATTTCCTAAAGCATCCTGGATCCAGTGCAACAGCTCAGCTGTGGTGTGCATGTCCCTACTTGGCCCTTCTGCCCCTGTCCCAGCTGCAGTACTAGTCCCTGGTGCTTCATCCTCCCTTTCCATAAAAGCTGGCACTGAGCTTCGCTGCCATGATGGGGTGGCTTTCTCAGCAATGTCAAGCAGCTTTGATTTCTGTAAGGTAACAGACAGAGATCAGCAACCAATTTAGCACATAATCAAGTATCATAGCAGTTGTGCTCACCTGACCCATAAGTTCACAGAATGGTATAAACATGACTAAAGAAGACAGGGAATGTTGCAGAGAGGCACATTGCTGCACAGAACTTATTACCTAAACAACAGGTTCACAGTACTTCTGCCCGAATATCATGAAAATGGATGCAACAGTTGCTTTAAAAGGAAGACCCAACACATGTTGGACACCATTGGAATCAACTTTACTGGAGTGCCTTCTCATGTTCCAGCTTGATCCTCATTTAAGACGGCAAAAATAAATACCTGCACAAGGATCAAAAAACATATCGGGCTTGCAGATGTCGAATCGCGACACAGGGAACATGCAGTTGCATGAGAATCTTCAGACATCACATCATTGACTATTCCAGAATCTTTGGGTCGTTTTGCTTCAGCCTCATCTCCTTTCCCTTGACCACTGCTCTCTTCTGTAGGCTGATAATTGGCAATAAACTTTTCCTGTGCAGCTTTCATTTTTGCCTACAAACCAATTATCAAGAGAGATTCAGCTCATTTACATTCCACACTACAGATCACCCACATGAACATGCTGCAGCAATGGGAAGAGGTTGTGCAACAATTCTGCCTGCTGTTTTATCTATGTGAAGTGGTGACCCACCATAACAGCAGCTTGACGTTCCCGAGCAATCACTCGTCGTTTCTCCATATCAATGACTGAAGCCTCATCCTTGATCTCAATGTTGCCAGATGCACTAGCCCTGGAAGTTCCACTACCTGAAAGCCTGTGAATAATGTCCGGAGCAAGTGACTCAATCTCATACATGCATTCTCTACTCAATTGAGTAAACCGTACCAGCAAACTTCTGATCAAGTCTGCAACATTATAACGTCCAGCTTCACCCACGGTCAGCCGTGATGCATTCCCTGTACTGAACTTGCGCAGAAGTAAAACCAGCAGAGACAGCAGACTCTGCCGCTCAAGCATCATAGTATCATCTGCCCACCGCACAAACACCCTCTCGACAGCATGCACAAGAAGTGGTGGCCTTTCCTGCACACCAATAAAATTCCCACTTTTGAGGAGAGGTGATGAAGACCTGAGATTGGATGAGGTAAGCCCACTAGAGGAAGCTCCAGATTCAGTGGACTCAACAACAGGACAGCTAGGGCCCACCTTGTTTTGAGCAGCTGCTGCACACACATCCAAAGCTAAAGCAAGCAAATGGAGTGCTGTGAAGAGCATTCCTTCAGATGCCCGTGAGTTTGACAAGTTCTCAGCATAGGTGGCATGAAAGAACACAGAACGCAGAATGTCATGGACTCTTCCAGAGATCACAAACTGTCCCATGGCCTGTAGCTGCACAAATGGCTGTTTCCAACGAGGCAATTGTACAAACACAGCAGGAGCATTGCATGCTTGCAAGTAACGCTCCTCTGCAGACTGCAGCTCTCGTGGGCTCCATCGTGGATGATAAAGATCCAGCTCTTGCCAGCACTCTTCTCGCAACACATACTTACCCTGTTCATAACATCACCCAACAGGTGCAGTCAGATCTACAACAGTCCACCAAGAGCCAAGGAACAAGCAAACTGCCACAGATTCTAAAATAGTAACAATCCATCCCTCAGCAACAAATATACAATACTTTTCTGCAGGAAACTTGTGTTCTTTTCTGACCAGCATACATTGATTCCACACAAGCTCATCATATGTGATGAGCAAAAAACATGTGACAAAACAACCTGTTGCATGCCAGAAGGACTACGGAATGCTGCTACAGCATCCAAACACTCTTGCACATGTTTGTTGTCCTGCAGGCGTGGAGGAAGAGCCTTCAGCAATGAGCTGTGGGTGGCATCCCCAACAGCCAACCTCTGTACCAACTCCCGTCGCAAAGCCTCTACCGTTGTCAATCCACAAAATCCCCGTTCAGACACTAACCGTATGAGCAGAGCTAGAAATTCCTCTGCTAATATGGGCTCGTATCTGCACACCCCCCCACAGAATTAACCATAATCAAAAACTGTAATGAATCCCCAAAATGTATTGCAAGCTCACTCTTAAGATTTAAATCTCCTCCTGCCAAAGCAGCACTGCCCCAAATTGTTTCTTGCAGCAAACAACCAGACTTCTCCTCAATGCATAGAAACCCATTAGGATGCAACATATAGCAATGAAAAATACATGCAGTTTTGGTCATATATTCTTACTCATTAGGACTAGAAAGGGTGAGATCAAAGTAGGCTGTCAGTCCAAAACGTGTTTGGATTCGCTCAACAAATTCTTCTGGAGGTGCCATCACTGAGCAGCACTGCAGCAAAAACAAATCCAGCTCCAGACTATCTTCACACCTGCCATCAACAAGAAGTGCCTAAGTCATGCATGACTATTATTGCAACCACTCTAGCTCCATGCTCATCTTTAGGGCAAAGCTATGGTGATGGGTTGTCAGAAGATCATCTAATGCTATCAATATACACAATTACCTGTCAGGGCAATAATCTCCAGACCCATCAGTCCCAAAATGCTATAGTGCACCTCAAACTGTCCTCCCAGCTGTAGGGCAGATTAGGGTTCCAGTTGTAGATAGGATAGGGGGGAAACCTACTATATCTTTTCCTCTTTCCTGACCTGGGGGATTTGTTAAAGATTGCTTTCACAAGAATACAAGGCATCCAGAGTACCCACCAATGCACAGTATGGTAGAGGTCACAGAGGCCACTGGTAGAGTGGCCATTGCGACGCCACATACCAGCCTGCACCTGGGCACACAACACTTGCAGACGCAACGGATGCTCCATCAAGGCTGCAGCAAACCCAGGCACTTGAAACCGTGCTGGAAAAAGCTCTGCCAACAGCCTCCTACTTCCTTGTAATAAGCCACTGTCAGCTGCAGATAATCCTTCCCCCCTGACAAGAAGCCTAGCTGATTGGGCAGAATAACGTTCGAGAACTTTGTGCAGCAGCAGTCCGAGCATTCGGTGCAATGGAATATGGTAAGATACTTCCTGTCTACTCACATCAAAATCAATTACAGGCCATTCATCATCCTCAAACAGCTGCCCAAATCCAGCCCCAGAAACATCCACATCAACACCCATCCACCATTCTGGTCGCACTTTTTCCCCTGCCAAAACCCCTTTGCCAACCCCTGGATGTAAGACATCAACATCCATATCTGCAACCTGGTTTGTACTAGCAGTTGTTACAGGAACAGATCGTTCTTGGACAACTTCAGACAGAACTCGAGGCTCGAGGACTGCAAAGTGCCTGCCACGACGCAACCATTCTCTTATTGTCCTCCCTCTTCCTTGAGTAACCCCCCCCTCTCCTTCACCTGCAGCAGCAGGAGCAGCAGGTGGTGGCTCCACAACATTTTGATTCATTCCTCTGTCCCATCCTCTGCCCCGCCATTGCACCCCCCTTCGCAACCCTGAACCTTGACCAATATCAATGCCCACCTGACCTGATTTGGCTATCTCCCTTGAGGAATCCAAAGCCAGCCAGGTGGCCAGGACTTGTGTACATTCAGAAATAAGCCACATCAATGGTCCTGACATTGTCATTCCTGTTGTGGACCCTTCTGTGGCCTTTCTCCCATCTCCCACCTTCACATTGACCTCACTGGGACAACAACTTACACCCACCAGAGAAGTCGCTTCATACATCTCCACATCTGACTCAGTCCTGCCACTGCTGCTGCTACAAGCAACAGCTGCTGCTGCTTCACCATCACTGCACCCCACTTTAGCAGGCTTGCTAGCATCAAGGTCACAGTTTGATTTTTCACAACCAGCTGTGCCTAAGTCATTCTGAGACTTATGTTCAGGTATCTTATCAATGCTCACCTCAGCATTGCCTGATGCAGCTGCGCCTGCAACAAAGAGAGGATGGATGGGGGCCATCTGCACCTCCAGGAGATAAGCTGAACCCCACTCTTCACTCTCTTCTTCCACGTGCATGTTGGTAATTCGCCGCTGTGGATACATACCTTGCACAAATGCAAGCAAGTGAAGCCAAGCCCTTGCCAGGTCAAGGCGATCCTGTGCAACATGCTGCGCCACTTCCAAGTGGCTCATCACATATCGAATGTCTTCTAGCACTCGAAAGTAAAGTCGATTCGCAATCGGGGCCTTACTCACCTGTAGTGAAAATACAAACCCAAAATCCACACTCTTCACCTCCAGACAGAAAAAGATGAAACAATCATCTGTGATCTGAATGGGTCACCAGTAGATTGAAGTTCCTACCCATTACAAGCTTTCATGCCAAAGAGGTCTCCCCAATGCACTTTCAGCAACAAATTCCTTGTTGGAATCAAAAGCTAGTGGACCTTATGAGACATTCAGCATGCACAGGCACTACAAAATTTATGTGCACAGACTACACAGACTACACACTCACTCATGTGGATCTTAAGAAAAAACATACCATGAGTCGGCCATCGTCTCCAACACAGGAGCAGAAAAACTCTTTCAAAGTCTCAAGAAGCATATCCAAGAGCCGTGACTCTGTCACCAATTTAGGTGTGAGGGTAGGAACTGTGAAAATCTGTACAGAGAAGCTGCCAAGTATGGCTTGTTCCCGGTTCTTGCTATTGGGTGCACCCCCGGGTGCTGCTGCAGTCTCTTCTGCCACCGAATCACGCAGAAACTTTGGATAGTGGGATATAAATATCTGGGCGAATGTATGCTTGAAATTGCTATCCCCCAAGAGTTTGTACAAAAGTTCATGCAAGGATGTAACAACTGCCTTTGGCAAGAAGTACTCTGTTCTCATTAATATATCTAGAATGCTAGCGCTCTTCTTTCCCACCACATCAGCAGTGAAGGCCAGCATACTTTCACTGCAGTTGCAAAACTCAAGGAGCATGTCAATGCAAGCCACTGAAAGCTTTGATGCCACCTTCTCCTCCTTTGTCTGCAGACTCCACTTCTTGGGCTTGCCATCTGCTACAAGATCTGCAGCTACCAGTCGAGATTCCCAGCAAGAGAGGAGGGCTTGCAGCACTGGTGTGGCTATTGCTACAACAGAGGGAGTCAGAGATGCCACCTGTCCAGGACCACAGTGTCGGGAGCAGAACCCAGACTGCTTCCATGCAGTGATATCTCCACAGTCACAGCAACCTCCACCTGTACGAATCATCGAATAGTCATGTGTTGCATGATTGCCATGTTGGAAGCAAGGAACACAAATGGCACAAGTGGGATCATGCTCGCATGTGCGACACCGATATGCAATGTCATTGCTCCCCCAGACTGCCCCACACACTCCTCTCGTACCACCATTCTGTTGACGTGCATCCGCTAGCACTGCCTGGGGCTCCCCCTCAAACATTGCCCATTGCACCCACTTGAGTGCATCCCGACACTGATTTTGAAATTCCTTTTGTAAGCCAGATCTTTGAGTAGTCTCATCTGCTCCTTCTGCCGTGCCAGGTGGTACCTCATCAACTCCCGGTAACAATGCAGCAATAACTGCTTGCAGTTGTGCCCTATGCTCCTTCACATACACCACAACCCCTGCCTGGCCTCTCTCCAAATATTCTGGAGGTACACCGCACTTGACCAACCTCTGCAAACACATACATACACACACACACACACACACACACACACACCCATCAATCAAAATGAGCACTGTCTGTTCCATGTACAAACAGAAACAATAATAGTTTTTTCCTTGTTAAAACAAGTTCATGTGCACATGATAACCACAGAGCAAAGATTTTTGGCACCCCCTGATGTTTTGAATGAGACCTTCAAACTCACAATCTCCACTTCAATAGGTACTTCTTCCAATGACACTCATAGTTAGTAGTTCATGTTGTTCTTTCTAAAGTCCCAACAACTCCGTACACAAAATCAAGACAACCTTGAAAGGACATGCAAGACTCCTCATATTCATCTAAGGATGATGATTGTCACTACCATCTGGCTCCTTCCAGAAACCCTAATTTCAACAACACCCAATCACTCAAAGGAACAAACCACTGTATCTAATATCTTATCTGTTGTTCTCTTCTCCGCTTGCAATTATGATTGCAACATATTACATAAATGATCCTCTTTGAATTCTTTCAAAGCAACAGCCAAATACATCAAATCCCTCCAACAACAACAACAACAGGCCTCCAGAAGCCAATTCCCAACAGCCCACAAAATTCATTCTGCCATGTGACACCAAAAAAGTTCTGCATTTCTTCATTGTCGGGCCTTTCCAGACCACCCGGTCAGACTTTGGTTCCCTCACTCAGAAGTTCAGTTGCTCTATCTACATCTCTGGATTGGCTTTCCAACGCTTCAGGTCATCCCATATAACACCATGTCATCAACATGTCATGCCATCTCCCCCAACTTCTGACAAGTACCCACCTATGGCCTAAAAGAGCAGAAGATGTTGCAACACCGACTTGAACTCATGCTAAAGTCATGCTACTTCTTTTGCAATTTCTCACTAGCAATGATCAAAGCACAATAAATTGCTTCACATGGAAAAAGGCTAATAGGAAATCGATCAAGGAGCACACACATACACACACTTCTTTTTCTTCTTCTTTTTTCTTTTTGTTTTCCCATTTCCAAAAACCTACTCATCCATGTGCCCTGCTGCCTCTGTCAACGGATTCTCACTACTAACAGTCAACTCCTGAGAAATCTCCAACACAAAAAAAGAGAAAGCTACAGAACTCACATTGGCAGAATCATCCACAGACCACGACAACACATCATAAACACATGCACAAAATGAAACTCTACAAGACCCAATTCCTGAAACGGAGTAAATTCCTCTAGCATTTTTTCCTCTAGAACATTCCCTCCAGCAGCATCCATACATATACAAAGGAAATCAAATCCTTATGCCAAAAATCGGCTCCAGAAGCAAAATCTCACAACAGCAGCAACAGACAGAAAAGATGTTCCAGCACCACCCAGAATCTACAACCCCCCCCAAAAACAAAAAAAACAAAAACAAAACGTACTTGGATTATGGCATCCGAGGACATGGAGGGGATGTTGGAGGTGACACTCCCGGTAGACGTGGTCGTCCCCATGGTGCTGCTATTGGCAGACGCACTTCCTCCCGTGGTGGATGTCGCAGGTCCCTCCATCTCTCCCCTCCTGTTCCTTCCCTACCCACCTAACCTACCTACCTTATTGCCCTAATCTTTGTTTTCCTACTCCAGCCAGCCAGCCTTCCTTCCTTCCTTTCCCTTTCCCTTCCCCCAACTCTTCTCATGCACTGCGCCAAACACATATGCTATAGTGGTGCATCGCAATCGCCCTTCTTTTTTTCTTTTTCCTCCTGTTTCTGGTTCTATGATCCCCGGTGTCTTCTCTCGATTTCCTGCCTCCACAACCCACACCAAGTCCCGGGGCTTCGGCTTCCTTCCGTCCTGCACTGTATGTGCCACGGTTCCTTGTCTGCGTTTCTGCGTTTCTGTCTGTCTCTGTGTGTCTGTTTTGGGTGCTACTGCAAAAATGGGTTTGGTTTTCCAAAGCGCACATGCAGTGCAGCAAAAGAGAGAGTGAAAAATACAAACGAAAGGGGTATGAGAGCTTTTCATTTCTGCCCCCTCATACGGACCT
>Ga0116226_10005542_pt1 | contig 11274 bp, 5 predicted proteins | sample S1TSphfallax_FD_89692 | JGI IMG/M metagenome (GOLD analysis project Ga0116226, IMG submission 89692) | Host-associated microbial communities from peat moss isolated from Minnesota, USA - S1T2_Fa - Sphagnum fallax MG | ecosystem: Host-associated > Plants > Peat moss > Unclassified | place: USA... | reverse complement strand
ATATATATATATACAAATCTAGTAGCTATGTAACTACTTGAGTACTTTGACACTTAATTTCTTTGGACAACTTGAAATTAAATAAGGTTTTTTGCATTTAAACTTATGTCATGTAAACTATTTATTAAAACCTTTTTAAAACAAGTTTGATGTCCCAATAGGATTGATTTGATGTTTTCCACCTAAATATTTTATTGTATTAACTCTTAAGAAAAAAATACAATTTCCAATTTCTAATTACATTAAATATGAATTTTCAACTTGGATTATGATCTACCAAAAATAAAACACCCTAGGGTGTTTTCACCCTATATTTGCATTGATATGGAAGTAATCAACCTATATCAATTGATGTTCCTTCCATTTAAATTCATTTTAAACAATATTTTCCTTGCTTATGAAATAATATCTTAGGCCAAGGAATCCAAACAACATTTGGTTTCTTTCAAATTGAAATTTTCAAACGCCTATGAAAATATGAAATGGGGTTTCATGTTTCAATGCATAAGTAAGATGAGGATTTTAAAAAAAATTGTGAACATGATAAAAATTTGTTCAAAATTGAACATGCATTAATATAAATGTTAATAGAAAAGTTTCATGGGAATTTGCCATTGCAAGGGGAATGCAACAAGGCTACCTATTAGCTAAGCTACTTATGTTTTATTGTTGGTGATTTTTGGTGAAGTAATGAATGTGACCAAAAACTTAAAGATTTGAATCAACGGAAAACCCAAGGTGTCGAATTAATTTCCCAAAATGGAATTTTTTTTGCTAATAGCCCAATATGCAAATGACGTTAGTTTTATAGTGAGAGTCACACATGATTGTGTTTCAAGGGCGGCAGATGTACTTGATTTTTTTGGCCAAACATTAGGCCTACAAATCAATGACACAAAATATATGGCATTTTAAATTAATGGGAACACTACAACACATATTCAATTTTGCAACTTTGGCTGTTATTTGCAACTTAGGTTTAGCAAGAAGCCAATTTGTTAAACTAGGTTACATGCCTTGGCTAGTTGTTTAACCTAGATTGTAAAACCCAAAATGCATTATAGTGAAAATAAAACACTATTTATAAAATTACATGAAAGAAGTGATTATGAAATTGACTTAACTTTTAGCGTCATCCTAACTTTCATTTAAAATCTACTTGATAATATTTTACATCTCACTATTACATTTCATGACTTTTTACTTGTCCGAGTTTACTTGTCCACTTTGACTAATGAACATCTCCATATATTTTGATTATCAATCATGGCTTCAATGACACACACACACACACACACACACATATATATATATATATATTTATTAATGAACTTGACTAGAATGACCTATTTGGCTATCTATCAAATTGAAATTTTAGTCAAATTGAACAAAAAACTAACCACCTTGGTCAAAATGGCTAATGGGTTTTAATTAAGTGGGACATTTTGTCAAGTAGCACAAAACCAAATGACATGTTTGGTCAAAATGACCAATGATTTTTTAATCAATTTTGACATTCTATGTTAATTAATAGGCCAAACTAGCTACTATTCAAGCTAGGTAGGTAACTTAAGTTTATACCTACCTACATACCTGAGCTAGCCTACCTACTACCTAAACTAAATAAGTCAACCTCAATAAATAGTTTGGCAAGGCTTATTTATGTAACTATTTACTTATCTAGTCAGTACCTAGCGTGAGGATTTTTTGCACACCTTTCCACATGAAGATATGCAATTCACAAAAATAATTTGGGGGTGGAATTATTATGTGGTTATATTCCAACAAATTAAGGTTGTTTAATAGAATATAATGAAATTTATTTAATAATCTAATGCATTGTGTCCACTTAGATGATATTAAAACATTTTGAAAAAATCAATACTTACCATGATAAGATGTGAAGAAACATTGTGTTGATATTTAATCAATGTTCATGCTTGATAGTTAACCCCCCTTCATTCCACTCCTCATAATATCTTCATACAATCTTTTAATCTAACATGCTTAAGGTTATTGAAAAGCTAATCTTAGAAGCAATAATGATGCAAAATTTTATAATTTATTATTTAAAAAAACAAAAGTTATACTTCGAAACCAAAAGTTATTTTGATTAAATTTGAGGAAAAGACGGTTTCAGACCCCCTCTACTTTCGATAAATGTAACTCCCTTGCAATAACCTTGATGATACTGAAATTTTGAAAAAACATTTAAAACATTTAAAACTAAAATTGTTTGAAGTTTGAGACAAATCCAACGGTGTGTTGAAAAGGAACAACTATTTTAGTAAAAAATCAAGAGGCGTGTTCATGGAAATTATTCCATGAATTCCATTATGACTATTTAATACACATAACTTTTTTCCATGTTTTTTTATTTGCACACCATTTGCTTCCATGAATAACATTTTTGCATAGAAAACAAATTATTTTTCCTCACACACACTTATTCTCCTTCTCTTCCAAAAATACAAAATAATTTTTTTCCCCCCACCTAAAGCTTCCCATGACCCTTCTTTGACCTTGTTATCCTTGTCCAATGGAAGTTGTGGAAATCCTTCCCTCCAATCAATAGCCTCCTCGTCCTTCATAAACCAATGGGAATCGATAATGATTTGACCCTCCAATGGAATTTATGATGAATTTTTTTGTGCCCAATGAAACATTAAGAAATTTCCATCCTCCAATCAAAATAAGATGATAATCTTCATGACCAATGGAATTGGAAGACTCATCATTTTCCATACATTGGACATCTTGATGGGGTCTTTGAACTCGATCATTGCCAATTATGTGCATTTGATTTCAACATACTACTTTTTCATCCTAATTATTTCAAATAACCATCTTTTGGGATAATTTACCAATATAAATAAATAAACATCCTTGGATTCCCATTTGACTAAATCAATTCATAAACATTATTAAAAAATTTATGTACAATTTACTTATTTAATACCCCCTAGCTATTCCTTACCATGTATTAATTAATCGTGTAGTACATAGTAAATTCGAATTATAATTTTCATTACAAAAAATTCCCATGTACTTTTTAGATACATCGTCAAAATTAGGGTTTCACAAATCTATTGGAATTAGAATGTCAAGGTTTTCATGTAGTTTCGTCGTCATTGCCGCACATTACGCCTACCCTAATTAAAAAAATAAAGGCATTGACTTCCTTCAAATGTAAATACCAAATTATTCTGACTACCCTTTTGGTTTTTGTTGATGCAAGTGAAGATTTAATCATGGTGGATGATGCTACTACGCTTTCGAATCCTCCAATTGCACCAATAGAAGAAGAAGAAGTTGAAGAAGCACCATTTGACATGAATGTTTCCCAATGGTTGTGCAAAAAAGAACCATCCAGAAGAGTGGTGTGCATTCAAATCAATCATTCAACATGGGATCATCGATTATTTCCTAACCCACATGCCTTAACAATCTATTTAGAATTTGTTCATGTTGGTGGAATTGCACCAAAAAGGTTTGAAAAATGTAAGTGTCAAGATGACGATGTTCATCTTCACTGTCGAACTTAGATTTTCAGTGATGACCATTATTGTTGGCTACAAGGCCCAATCAACCCCCTTTCGATAAAACATCGAACCAAGTACCTAGCTCGCACCATTTGTTTCATTATGGACTTTTTGCAGTTATGATCTTTCCCATCTAAATTGTTAACTAAGTTGTAGTTTACTTAAAGTTACTCAGGTGGAAATTTTAGTATCTAAATTTGATTTCAATTTTGTTTTAAAAATGATATAAATGAATATTGAATAAAGATGTCCTATGATTGCATTCTATAAATTTTACAAATACATCATTAGTGCATAAAAATTATTTTACAAAACTAATTTAATATTATCATGGCGAAATGTTAAGGTTAATTATGGGCTTGTATTCCCAGTATATCAATAAAATCACATCTAATTCTACATTTTTTTTCACCTCTCTACAACATAAAAAGAATAATGCACTCTTGAAGGTTTAGGGTTTACTAAGGTTTTAAATTAATTAATCGCTACATCAATTTAAATAAAAAGGTTCTTTACGCTTGGAAATATCTAAAGGTTAATTCAACTATTAATAATTACTACTTGGAAGTTTATAAGGATTCAAATAATTATTACTTAGGAAATTTATGGAACAAAAATTTAACAACTTGCTGAATTATAATCTGTGGCTCACACCTAAGTTAGGTAAGTATCTTATGCCTACCTACCTACCTACTACCTAGGTTAAGTAGGTGGTTTAAGTCTACTTACTACCTATTTACCTCTTATGTGTTTACTTCCTACCTTTTCTACCTACCTATCATCTTATAACCTACCTACCTCTAACCTATTTACTAATTATCTTACTTTCTTACTTACCTACATAAACAATGATATGAAATAAACATGTAAAATTAAAAAACTTGACAAAAATTGTCACCTTTTAGAGGTGTCCCTAGGTGTAGGTGAAAGGTTAATTTTTTAATATTTGTAACCTATATATGTGCATGCTCAAGGGACTAAAGTAAATATGTTAAATTAAGGTAAATATGTAGCCTAGGTAGCACTATAAAAAATGTGTCCCTTGTTCATCGAGTGTATGGGACTTTGAATGTATTCATTAGTCGCATTGAATGGGACTTGGTGGGGATCTAAAATATTCATTGGTCCATTAAACAAGAATTAGTGAATTACACCCACATTTTGTAGTAGAGTAAGTTGGGCTATGTTAGGCATGCCACCTACCTACAAATATTTTTACAACTTGTTAAAACCTATTTATTATCTACATACCTAAAAAATATTTTAAAAATAATCCATAGAAGAAAATGTTTAAATTAAGGTATAAATTTAATTAGTCAAATGGTGCATTATATGCCAACCAAAATGACTCGTCAAATAATCTCCCACTTTGCCAATCAAAATGACCACCCCAATCATAATCACTATGAAAAAAATGTGTGTTTTGCAATTAGCTTTACAACTCAATTTTTGAATTGCAATGACCACTTGCAATTTGCCATATTTCTACATTGTCAATGTTATCAAACAAGTTGCGTGAGTTGCAAGAGTTGCAACTCACTATATATACAATGCAACTTGTTACAATTCAATTGCAACTCTATCAAAACAACTCATTTTCAACTACTATGTAATTCCATTATAACTACAACATAACGTTATGTTGATATTACTAATTTTCATCCATCCATTAAAATTTGACACGACATTATGAAGATTTTTGGATCTAATTTTTTTCTTTGAAGTATTAATTTCCATCTTCTATTATGATTGTTAATGATGGTGCAAGATTATGACATGTATGTGGCAAAATAAAACATTGCCACATGGCATATTAATTGAATTTTAAAATAAATATCTATTTAATACTTAGTTAGGTCGACACATAGCCATAGGTTGGTAGGTCCTAAGACTTACCTACTTATGTAGGTAAGCAAGTAGGTAGGAAAATACAATACTAGGTAAATGAAAGAGTAATCATGTAAATATTTTTAAAATTTTATGTTTTTTTTTTAGGATTAAAGTTTTAAAGCTCATCACAAAATGACACATGTATTTTATGTGAAAACATAAGAAAAGACACATTTTTAATATGGGTTGTGACATGGGATTCAAATATAAAGCATATGGGGTTAAACCTTTTAGTTTTTTTAGTTGTAAATTGAGTTGCAACTACAAAAAGATTTTCCCACATGCTTTGTGTTTATTTTTCATTGTGTAAGTAATAAAGATAAATTAATAATTATTTGATACTTATATATGGGAATTGATCATTTAATATTTATTAATCTGAAATAGTGATTTAAAATTTTTTTTAGTCCAGATAATTAATTAACTAGTGAGCTAGTCACTTATATTCAATATTTTAATTGAAATAATAAGTTAATTAATGCATTTAAATAACTACTATCAGATAATTACTTATTTAAATTAACTAAATAAAAAAATATTTGACATAATCAATCTAATTCATCTAATTTGTTAACTCGTAACTTCAAGTAGTTTTTTTTTGAGTTCAGATCATTTATCACGTAGATTCATATAATTTATCATTTATTATCTTTTTTAAATAAAATAAAACATTAGTTATTTGAACTAATTAACAACCTAATTATTTGAATCAATTTTATTTAGAATTCGTGTTAATAGTCGGTTATTCTTTTAGTTTATTATTTCATAATAATATAATATAATAATGATTAATTTTAAATATTAAATATGAATTTGGGTAAAAATCAAGGTATAAATAGGCATGTATCCATATGTATACCCAATTTGATTTTTTAATATAATATACACATTGTGTTTAAATATATATATCTAGATAATTTTTTTAGTGATTTTAGATCATTAATTATCTAATTATTATTGATGAGATAGTAATTATTTTAATTAATTATTAAATATTCCAACTCAAATAAATATTTATCTAATTATTATTTGATGAATAATTATTTTTCACATACATTCATATTATTAAATTTAATTAACATAAATAATTATTTAATTAAGTTAAATCTAAGTATATGAATTTGTATCCATATCAAGTTATAAGTTATTGCATAGTAATCACAACATAGTTGATCACTGGTAATTCAATGTGTCGCACTAGGGGCCTTACTAGTTGTCTCAATGAAAATCATAATAAAAAATTAGTTGCAAATACATCCCATAATGGGTGACGGAAATGCGAACACGTGACATGATTGCATGTATGTGCATCGTACATTAGTTGCAACATAGTTGTTGCATTGGTGGCACATTTACAATAGTTCTAAAATAGTTATCACATGCAATTACAATGCAACTCTTCAAAAAATCAAACATGGTTGATTATGGATCTATGTACGATGTGTCCAAAATACCATATAATAGACCCATTTTCAACTCACTTGTAACTATTATACAATTAATTAATTCCCATTATTTCCAAATGATAGTTACATAATAGTTATATTCAAATTGTTTTTTGAGCTTTAGTTACAAGGTAGTGTGGTTTTGGTAAACATAATTTCTCATAACAAATGGTGGGTCCAAATTGACTTTTTTAGATTAACAAGGTGGTTTTCTATGCATGTTTTGTTGGTTTTATTTTTTACAAGATTTTTTTTTATATTATTATTATCATTTTGTTATAGTGTTTAAACCAAAAAGTCAATTGGGATGGATGTGACCTAAACAAATCAAATATGCGACATGAACAATTCAATCAAATGTAAACAAGAATGAGTAAAAATTAGTTCAAGATTATACCGAAAACAATTAAAATTTTCATATCATTTATAAATATATTATTTAATTAAAAATATATATATATCTAGACCATGATCCAACCAAGATCACAAAAATTTCTTGTTATTTTGCAAGAATAAACCATAAATAAAAACTTGGGGAATCCAATTTTTAAATGTAAAATGTGTTTTCCAAAAAATGTTTGCAAAAACACTTCTAGGAAATATTGACATTGACAACAAAACAAAAATAAAAATGAAATGAAAACCAATATTTCTTTTGTTGCTTTTCAACATTATGAATATCCCACCATGGTAAAAACTAATGCTAACTTGTTCTTCCTTTTAAAGATAACCATTTGTTTCGATTATGTGTGATGCGAAAATAGGTCACCCTACCTTGTAAACGCTCACTAATCAGGGAAATCAAGTTTGTTTTATTGGGCCGTTTGTTTCTGTGGCGGCTACCTTTGCATTACCACTGCATGGGAAGCTTTGCTGGGTGTGTGTGTGAGATGCTGTGCAAGGAAGCTTGAGTGACGGCTACTACTAAATGGGCATGGAGGCTGATTGGCGGCGCCGAATTATGACTAAGGATGGAGCTGCAATTGTGGAAAATGTCGGTTTGGAACAATGACGGATGAGGTGGTTTGGTTAGTCTGAAGAAAGGAGCTAAGGAGGAATTCGGGGGGGATTTTTGCAAGACAGTCATGAGAAGACTTAGCTCGATCGGTAGCAAAGTAGTGAAGGGAGATGCATAGTAAGGAATGGTCAGTTGTGTGGAGGATCAACATTGTTGGTTAGCCGCAATTTTTCCGTTGCGCCAGTAACTAGCCAAGCAAGTGCAATCAACACCTAGAAGGGGAAGTCAGAAAGAGAGAGACTCTGGAGAGGAGAGTTTGGTTTGAGGTAGCAGATTAGGGCTATTGTAAACGTGTGTACACACTCAAAGTTTTGGCTTAGATAAGTCGAGTTTTTGATGGATTGTCCGATTCTGTGACAGATCCGTTCGAGGCAGGAGTAACATGTTTCTGTACAATTTTTGATGAATGAAATGCAAGTTCTGTGGTTATGGTCTGAATGGTGATTGTGAATATGATGTGAGCAGCGTGTATGTGAGGTACTGTGTGTGCACTCAGGCTATGAATTGAGCAGGATCTGAGGGAGAGCAGATGCAAAGGTCACGAAAGTCGGGGAGGAAAAGACCTTAGAGACTTGGTTTGATAGAGGGTCTGTTGAGTTTGTCAGGGTGTTCGTTGTTAGATCGCACACCCTTTCTTTTGGTTACATATGATTCATTCAAATTTTATTTGTTAGGTTCTTCAAGTTTGAGTTTAGTTTTTCATATCTTTAAACCTTGCAATTCCAATTTGGACATATTATTTCAAATTCAAAAACCTCTAAACTTAGTTCAAAAACCTAATATGGTTCCATGTACACATTACACATTTCCCAAGACATGAAAATGGGCAAAAACATTGTGTACACCATATCCAAGTCCTAGGGTGTAGGCCAATACTATAATCATTTCAACAAGACATATGACAACCAAAAAGTACAACAAATTGAATACAACTTTGACAAACACATGCATCAAACTTTAAGAAATAAATATTTGAAAAAATACAAAATAACAAGAAATAAAATGTACTTAAAGCATATTGTTGCCATCCTCCAAGTCCAAAATCCCAAGTGATGTAATTATATCCTCATTTTCATCCATTGGGGTTTCTTCCACTTGCATGAATTTGCTAATTAATTATTGAACAACTAAACTAGAAACTAAGTAATTCACTTTATAAACTATCCAACTGACTAATCATTTATGGTAATAATCATCAATATATTATGATTACTGAAGTAATTATGTTATTAGTAATTATTAAATATTACTTCATTTATTAGCTAAATAGAAAATTATAATATATAATATATAATTATATATTAACTATAATGTTCTATCAACTAATGTAATTAACTAGTAATTGGCTAATATTGAAATAATTAGCTAACTACTAATAATTTATTACTTACTATTTCATAACCAAATAAATTAATATAATAACTGAAATATTCAGTAATTAATAATAAATAATTATAATAATATAATTAAAACCTAGCCTAGGCTAATTACTTTATTATAATTATTTCCATTTTTATAGTTCATAATCAATATAAATGTAAATATTTAATAGTAACAATAACATCAATTCAATTATTATTGTAGCTAGTTGGTAGCCAAGGTTAATTATTTTATTTCTATTATTCATATTATTATTTCATTCATTATAGCTATTTATGAACTATTACAATAAATATTTTATATTTATAATAAGTATATTTTTCCTACAAAAATAGTTTATGCATTTGTGTAATAATTGAATAGATTTCCATTCTAACTACTACATTAGTTATTATAAATAAAAAATAATAAAACTGAAAATAAAAATTATATATCAGTAATTGATTATAATCATTGAATAATTAATAATCAATAATTAATAAATTTCAATTTGAAATATAAAATTATATATTAATATTTCTTGGTAATTATTATAATGCAACAATATTTCATAATTGATTACTTAAAATAATAATAATAATAATGATAATGTAATTTGTAGCTAGCCTAGGTTAGCTATTTTATTATTGTTATTATTATATACTATTATGTCATTTGTTAAAACTAATATGATTTATTATAATTAATTTAATTCTTAATAAATACATTAGTCATTTGAAAGGAATTTAGGATTAATATAATAATATATTAGATTTTAGTAATTACTTCAGTAATTATATAATTAGTTTTCCTATCATTCTAATATCATCGTCGTCGTCATCATGTAATAAAATATTACTATTAAAAAAAAATAGTGAAATAGTAATAAATGTCTTACATAATTTTTTTAATATACTCAAAATATACATTAATTAATGTAACCACAATATTGAGGCCATTTATGTTAATAATAATACTTAAATACACATGTAATTTGGTTGTTCATATACATTCTAAATATACATTTATAAATCCTAATACACCCAACTATATTCCTTTAAATTCATTAAATATACCTTTGTATAATCATAGGGTTGCAACTAAATTGGTCACATTTGCAATTAATGGGACATAAATTGTTCTTCTTGAATGAAAATCAAATTAAATTTTGTTCGCATGAAAGGATGAACACCAAAATAGTTGCAAATTGATTGCAATGTAGTCGCAAATATGACCAACATAAGAAATAGTTGCAAAAATGTCCAATTGTAGTTGCAAATAATTAATAATCATATGTAATCATAAATAAAATGGTTACATTTTGGGCAATTTTTATTAGTGTTAGCATCCTTCAACCATGGTCTCTTCAACAACATGGAATAACTATAATCTACCACATTATTTTGAAGTACAGTAAATGTAGTTACGTATCTTATTTTAAGCAACTATCTTAAGTTGAAAGTATAACTTGTTTTTATGATATGCTTACCAATGTCCAAAAAAATCTCGTCTATTGTGATTAGTTTCCCTTGTGAATTCATGACTTCTTGAAATTTTTGTGCATCCACATGAGTAGTACTTGGCATACCTAGCTAAGTTGTGTTCCATCCATCCATGGATGTGGATGGCCCTTCTGTTTAAGTTTATGTTTTCTGAATATGTTGAATTGTCTCCACCATTGATTGCTTCAATCGATCTTCTTTTTCCCAATCAACATTATTTTTATTTATTTTTGGTTCTTTATCCTTGAACACTTGTTCTTTAGTTATTTTACTTCTTGTGGTAACATTAACATCCACCACATTCACATTCACAATGATTGTTTGTGTCTCAACAACATGTTGAACCTTTGCTACTATCATCGATTTCCCATGAAACATTTTATGCATCTCAACAAACTTTGGACAATTTGTCATTTTATGTCCATTCAAACCACAAATGTGACATGCATATGAAGATGTCTTCTATGTTTTTTGACTTGGTTGTGCCGCCTTTGTGGTTGCCACCATGGTCTATTTTT
>Ga0116226_10005541_pt1 | contig 11275 bp, 7 predicted proteins | sample S1TSphfallax_FD_89692 | JGI IMG/M metagenome (GOLD analysis project Ga0116226, IMG submission 89692) | Host-associated microbial communities from peat moss isolated from Minnesota, USA - S1T2_Fa - Sphagnum fallax MG | ecosystem: Host-associated > Plants > Peat moss > Unclassified | place: USA... | reverse complement strand
TAATTTTTGCCCCGGATGGGGGATTATTGGAATATCATCAATTAGAAAATCGACGTTATGAATTAAAGTTACCCGATGAGAATGGTCGTCATTGGATGGAGGAAATAGGTTTATATTTAGGAACATGGCAAGGAACAAAAGAAGGACGGACTGGTTATTGGTTACGTTGGTGGGATAGGGATGGAAATTTGTTACCTTGGGCTGTAGAACAGATTGAACAGGAACGCCAGCGTGTTGAACAGGAACGTCAGCGTGTTGAACAAGAACGTCAACGCACTGAACAAGAACGTCAACGTGCTGAACAAGAACGCCAACGTGCTGAACAAGAACGTGAGCAAAAAGAACGGTTAATGGCTTACTTGCAGTCTCAAGGTATTGACCCGAATAATTTACCTCCATTTGAGTAAAAAATATGCGGAATTCAGATCCCCGACAACTTTTACGAAGTCGGGGATATTATTCGCAACACCTGTGCTTAAGGTTGCTTGACTCGTAATGCTTGAATGCTAGAATGAGATAGGAGTTTTTGGGCTTCTGCAATCAAATTTTTGCCCCAAAGGTTTTCTTGAAGAACCTCTATATCACCCAACGTTTTATCTAAACGTAAGGCAGTTTGTGCCATATTTAAACTTTTTTGCTGCTCACCTTTAGCATATAAGGCAACAGCTAGAGCTAGAGATCGCTGGACACTTCTGGTTATTCGAGACATGATGTTTTTTGGAAAACAACGTTTTGAAGAGTTTTTAGAATCTCCTGAAGGAATTTCAAGCAATATTTTGGCAAATCGCCTTAAGTCTCTCGAAGAGATGGGCTTGGTGGAGAAAGAACCATACAGCAACCATCCTCGTCGAATGAACTATCAATTAACAGAACGAGGAAAAAGTCTTCGCCCTGTGCTAAAAGTGATGAGTGCTTGGGGACTAAAGCATATTTCTGACACAGAGATTCCCGAATTTACGCAGGGGGAATAACTGAAGTTGAGATTATTTCTCTGACATGAAGTGCGGAATCTTGTTGTAATGCTGATGCCACGATCGCTTCACTCTCAACTATACTCAACCTAGCGATCGCCTGCTTGACTCCAGGTATACTTTGGGGATTCACGCTCAATTCATCCAGCCCTAAACCTAATAAAATTGGTGTTGCTAAAGTATCTGCTGCCAATTCTCCACATAATCCTACCGAAATCCCAGCAGCATGAGCAGCTTGGATAGTTTGCTGCACCATTCGCAATACAGAGGGATGTAGCGCATCAACTAAATTTGCCACCCGTGGATTAGTGCGATCGCTAGCCATGACATACTGACTGAGGTCGTTAGTACCTATACTAAAGAAGTCTACTTCCGCTGCTAACTGATCTGCGATCGCAACTGCTGACGGAACCTCCACCATAATCCCCACTTTGATCGCTGCATTAAAGGGGATACCAGCTTGATTTAGTTCAGCCTGCACTTCACCCAAAATTACCTTAGCTGCACGTACCTCTGTTAGAGTGGCAATCATCGGCAACATGATCTTAATTTGGTGTCCTACACTGGCTCTCAAAATTGCCCGTAACTGAGTTTTAAACAAATCCAGATGATCCAAACAGAAACGAATTCCCCGCCAACCTAAGAAAGGATTAGCTTCTGGAAACCCTACTCTCAGATAAGGAAGTGGCTTATCACCACCGACATCTAGGGTACGAATAATCAGGGGACGATTATCTAAAACTTGGGCGATCGCCTGATACACTTCAAGTTGTTCTTCTTCAGTAGGGGCGCTTGTCCGATCGAGATAGAGAAACTCAGTGCGGAGTAGTCCCACGCCTTCTGCACCGCTAGCCACAGCAACTTGGACATCATTTATACTACCAATATTGGCGAAAACGCTAATTTGCCGACCATCACGAGTAATTGCTGGCTGGTGTGCGGTAGCTCGTGCTTCCTGTTGGGCAGTTTGCCAAGCTTCTCGCTTTGCCTCCAGTAAATCTAGGATATATGATTCTGGTTCTACCCAAACTTTGCCACTTTCACCATCAAGTGCCATAAGTATACCATCTGCCACGTGCAACACCTGGGCATCCACTCCCAAAACTGCGGGAATACCCAATGTCCGGGCGATAATTGCACTGTGGGAGGTGGCGCTACCAGAAGTTGTACAAATACCCAACACTTTTGTTGGATCTAGCCTAGCGGTATCTGAGGGGGTTAAATCAGTCGCTACCAAAATCGCCGGTTCCGAAAGATGCAAGTTAGCAGGAGCATTCCCAGCGAGTAATCGCAGTACTCTTTCCCCTACATCTACAACATCGTCAACTCGCTCTTGCAGATAAGAATCCTCAAGTGTTCGGTAAGAAGTCACCACCTCATCTACTACAGCTTGCCAAGCCGCTTCAGCATTTATATGGTGGTCTAAAATACGCTGATGAGCCGCTTCTAACAATACTGGATCTTCTAAAAATAGTAATTGGGCATCGAAGATGGCAGCTTCAGCGTCACCAATTTGCAGAGATGCTTGTGAAAAAACGGCTTGAATTTCTTGTCTAGCAGTGTGAATGGCTGCTTGTACTCGGTGCCACTCTGATTCAGGATTATCTACGTGATATTCTGTAATCGTAATGTGGGTGGGTTGATAATGAACAACGGGTGCGATCGCTACTCCAACAGAAGCGGCAATTCCCGAAAGTTCGCCGCGAGTTGCTGGGGTAACTTTATGGTGAAATGCTGGTGGAGAATTCAAGACAACATTATCTTCACCCTCCGGGTTCGGCAGTCCCTCTTTGTTGGAACAACAAGACCGGGCTGCCTCACCAAAATTATTGGCGAATAATGCCTGTAATGCCGCCAGTGCTTCATCTGCATCAGAACCAGTAGCAGTAATCACCAGTTCGTGTCCTTGACGCGCTCCTAAAGTGGTGACTTGGTTAATACTGTCACCCCGAACTAGCTGAGTATTTCTAGTTAAATTCTGCACCAGAATTTGGCATTGAAACCGGGCTGCGGTTCCTACAAACTGGGCTGCGGGACGGGCGTGTAATCCTAAGCGATTGCTCACAATCAGCCGGATTTCTTGGATTGGAAATTCTGGGTTTCTGGCTTCGATGTTGTCACTGACAACTGACAACGGACTTACACCCAATTGAGTTGCTTTTGCCAGGAGTGCGCCGCGTGCTTCTGCCATGACTTGGTGAATGTTTCTACCAGCCGCCACCGCAACAACAGCAGCGATCGCACCTTCTACTAGAGGTGCTTCACACAAATACACTTTTTGCTGCTGTGCTTCTGGCAAAAACTCGATGGCCATTTCTGCACTTAGTAAAGCACTACCCAAATCCATTAATACCAAGACACCATCATCAGATAAAACAGAAGCGATCGCTTCGTAAACCTGAATCGGATCTGTACCCAATGGATTTTCAGGATCTTCAATACCTGCTGCAATAGCGATGGAAACTTGGCCCTGAACCATTTGCGCGGCGAGTTCCCGCACACCTAGAGCTAGTTGTTTACTGTGAGAAACGATAACAATTGCGATCGCTGCCATACCGCCAAACTTGTTGAGAGGTTTGCGTTTAGCTAGTTATCCATTGCAATTTCCCATTCCGCACCGCTAAAAACAGCGTTGATCTTGATTACAATTGCAACTGCCCGAAAATATTCCGGTCTTTCCAGCTAGAAATACGAATAAAATAGCCTTCTTTTACGGGAATACGTGGTATCCACTCATAAACACCATCGCTAGCGGTACGGGAAGAAATGTTTTGGATAAGTTTGTTTCCATCGTACAGCTTAATCGAGACATCGCCATCAAAATTATCCCGCCACAATATTAAATATGGCTGATCCTTCTTGGGAAGCACTTTCTTCACTGGCTGATCGATGGAGATTTGTGGCGCAACCTGATTTTTGGTTTTCTTACGGAACCCGAGATAATGAGGGAGGTTTCGCAAGGTAGGATTTTCTTGCGGATTAGACAGTTGGGGAACAATAATATTTCCGTTCTGGGAATTAAACAAATAAGTTGATCTGCCGCCGTCAACAGTAATGATGTCGCCTTTAACTCCTAATTTACGTAATAAATCTGCTGCCTCATCCAGAGTTGCTTTTTTCACCGTCATAATCAACAATAACTCGTCACCCTTAACACCATCTTTGTCTAGAGTCCCGATGACTTGATACTTATTTGCTTGGTTTTGAGCTAATACTTTTGCTGGATGATCGCTGTATCGGTAAGTGACAATCGCATTCTTCACTGCATTTTGGTTGAGGGGCGCACCGCTAACCTGGTCGTAATCGGTAATATATGCTTGCTTATTGTTCCAGACTAGGGCTTTGAGGTGAATATTACTATAGTATTTATCTTTTGGTTGCTTGATTGGGCCGTAGGGGCTAGTGCCACCACTGATAACTACACCATTTAGTTTAATAGGAAAGGATAATTGAGTACTAGATTGGTATTGTTCAAAAAAAGAACAATTAATTATCGAAAAAGCGTTATTTTTGTAAAATTTATTATATTCATCTGCAACTTCAGAAAACAACTTTCTTGGGAAATAAGGGCTGTAATATTCACCTTCTCCTTTATAATATTTACCCTCGCTTACACCCATGTTATCTACTTCTGAGATAATTTGGTCTATATGCATTTTGCCCAGATTAATAACTTGTAAATAGGCTTCATTCCCATTCGCTAACTCTTTTTTATATAGAGCCGCCCCGTCTATAATCTGGAGAGGCTGATAAGAAGATAAAGGGTTGAAAGTTTGGGCAATCCAAAAGCTGCTCAGAATTGGCAGCAAAAAAAGCAATAAATTGATTACAATATTCATCAGTATTTGATTGAGTTATAAATAAGTATTTGGAATTATAATTGAAATTTAAATATTAGCCAGCTTCTAAAGGCAAAATTTAATTCCACTAACCCTTATACTTATAAAGTAAATCAAGATGACAGCTCAATTTGAATACAGCCCTCTCAGCCATCCACAGGATATCCAGCAGCTGGCATATATCCTTGAGCAGTGTTTCATCAGCGCCCTTGGTGGTGAGGAAGCCTACATTAACCTGATTGGTGTAGAAAATTTCCGCATTATTCGGGGATTGGAGCAATTAGCTGGTGGATTAGCAACTCTTGACATGGGTCAGTGGTGGGGTGGTCAACGTGTACCAATGACAGGAATTGCCGCAGTGGGCATTGCTCCAGAATATCGCGGTTCGGGTACTGCGATCGCTCTCATGCAGCACACCCTCAAAGAACTTTATCATAGAGGTATAGCAATCTCCGTTCTTTATCCAGCCGTTCAAACTTTGTACCGAAAAGTAGGTTATGAGCAGGGAGGTAGCTGGTACATTTGGGAAGTTGCTACCAGGAATATCCAGGTGCGGGAGCAACCCCTACCTTTGCAACCGGTAGTAAGCATCAATCATGAAGTTTTTCATGAGCTATATCAGCAGCAGGCGAGAAAAACGCATGGATATTTAGACCGACATCCAGCAATTTGGGAGCGAATAATCCAACCAGATGAAAAGGAAAAAGTCTATGCCTATTTTATTGGTACCAAAGATCAACCCCAAGGCTACATCATCTTCACTCAAAAGCGAACAGAGGATGGTGAAATCCTCTGGGTGAAAGATTGGGTACTTGCTACAGTTGCTGCTACACAAACTTTCTGGTCTTTTCTGGCAAATCATCGCTCCCAAATTCACCAAGTGCGATGGAAGAGTTCTGCAATTGATTCTCTGACATTGCTACTACCAGAGCAAACTGCCAAGATATGCAGTCAGTTTCGCTGGATGCTGCGGGTAATAGATGTGGTTAAGGCGCTAGAATTGCGGGGTTATCCACCAGGAATCCAAGCCCAATTGCACTTAGAAATTCAAGATAATTTGCTAACAGGAAATAATGGTAAATTCATTCTTTCTGTCGCCAACGGACGTGGTGAAGTCACAAGAGGCGGAAAGGGTGAGTTGCAGCTAGATATCCGGGAATTAGCACCATTGTATACAAGTTTGTTCACCCCCTATCATTTGCAACAAGCGGGAAAATTGGATGGTACAGAAACGGCTATCTTAGCAGCTACTCAAATATTTACAGGTGCTTCACCTTGGATGGCTGATTTCTTTTAAAGAATTGGGCATTGGGAATTGGGCATTGGGCATTGGGTATTTTCCCCTGCTTCTCTGCTCCTTCATCTCCTCATAAGTAGAGCGGCGTAAATAATTAAAGGTTTGTAGAGAGGACTTTAGTCCTCATTTGAACGCGAACAGCGTCTCGCCTCAGAGGGCTGTACCGCAGCGCGGAACCCGTAGGGTAGCCCTCACTACGAGCTAATTCCAATTTAATTTTATTTGATGACAGACACGCCCTACTTAGTTCAAGAAATTTGGGGTGCCATTATCACCATTCCTACCAACAGCAGAAATTTCCAGTAGGCTATCTGTAGCTTTACCAGTGCCGTCATTGGTAACGTGTGTAGAATCACCCGGATGTCCATTGGGAACGAACAGTTGCGGATGATCAAAGGGCGCTTTCTCATGGAGAACTCGCTCATCGGTGAGTCCTTTTAGGAAAGCCACCAAGTCATCTTTTTCAGTTTCAGTTAGTCCCAAGGGAGCGATCGCACTTTGCTGGACGAAATCTCCGCCACGATTGTAGAAGTCCACCACTTGCCGCAGAGTCAAATAGCCACCATTGTGGAAGTAAGGCGCGGTGAGTTCTACGTTGCGTAGTGCGGGAGTCTTAAAGCTTCCGTCTGCAACTACTATGTCATTGGGGGTAATTGTAATATTGGGGTTTGAACCAAGAAGTAGTGGGAATTCTCCCAAAGCAGCTACTCGCGCCTCTGAAAGCGGGTTGCCGAATGGGTCTTGACCACCGACACCAGGGTCTTCTAGAGTGGGTCTAACACCGATATTGAAGAAGCCATTCTCAAAGACAAATGTTTGATTGGCGATATTTATAGTTCCCAGTCGTTGGTTTTGTACACTGCTAACCGAGGCGCTGGTAAGTTCCAACCCACTATGGCAAGCGATGCAGCCAGCTTTGCCATTGAATAGTTGGTTTCCTCGTTGCTGCTGCTGAGTGAGGGCGGTGGTGTTTCCTTCCAAGAAGCGATCGTAGGGCGTATCATCGGCAATGAGTGTAGATTCATACAACTGAATTGCCAGCCCGAAGAATAGCGAGAAGTTGTACTCTATCAAGCTGTACTCATTGGTTTGGGTAGAGTTATCAGGCTTGTTGACAAAAGTCCGTCTACCTTCAGCATCAACTTGGATGAGTTGATTAGACTTCCACCACTCCGATTTGAAGGCATCTTTAATCAACTGATCGTAGGTTCTATTTTTGAGTCCGGCTCTAGGCCATCTACTATCTTCACCTAAAACGCTATCTTGTGGATCGACAAGCTGTTTACCTAGCGGTCTGAGGGCAAATAACTTTCTCGCCAGTTTTCGGGGAAGCTTTTTACCTTTACTAGCGCTATGAGATTTTCTGTCAATTGACCCGAATTTATCACCAATTTCTTGAAAAGTCTGACCATTAGCAGACAACTCAAAGGAACTAAGTGGCGGGGACATCGCTTGGGAAGCCAAAGACGAATTATTCAGGCTGATTTTGACAAATTCAAGCTGATTTGGGTTTTCAGCCTTGACTACAGAGGCGTTAGGGTTTCTCAAACCAAAGGAATCCACTCCGTTAAAGATGTTTTGTGCCCTTCCGTCCCAGAAGTTACGGAAGTTAAATGCTGCATTAATCACGGTTGCGGCGTTGCGCGGCTCGACGCGGCGCACATTTATACCACCCACATTAAACACCGGATCTGGCACGTTTACTACTTGGTCTTCCGCACTACCAGGTATGACATTAACAAACTCTGTATTGAACGCCCCCTGAGAAGAACTGATATCGTGACGATCAGACACAACGGTCGTAGGATCATTTGGGTTCGACAGTTTATGAAAGGGAAAATCTTCTGGCTTGAGCTGGTAGTTTGGTGCGCCACCTACATCAAAAATTGTATCTGGATTCGCTGTACCATCAGCGTTGATCTGCAAAAGCCCAGGATTAATCTGATTTTTGGATCTATTGTCGGCTCCAGCATGGAAGTGACAAGTAGCACAGGAGGTCTGTCCATCGCTCCCAACCTGCATATCCCAAAAAAGAGCCTTTCCTAACTTGATGGCGGTTGGTTTGTCTTTTACGAAGTCTCCAAGATTGTCAGGCTGTGGAACCGATACGCTTTTGAGCGAGGCTAGAGGCAGCGGTGTAACTTGGGCTGATACAGTATTTCCAGCTATTACTGCTGCCAGTATAATGGCAGCAATTGTTATAGTCTTTGAAAATCTTGATCTCAGGTAGTTCAGCTTGCCGTATCTGAATCTCCACTCTTGGCGCTTTATTTTTGTCACCACAGATTTGAGCAAAAATCGACCTTTTGAGGTCAGTAGCAAGTAAATCGACAAGCCTGTAGTAAAGACTACTAAGCTTAATATGGGGATTATACCCATAATATTTTGTAAGTAAATAACATTAGAGCGAATTATACATTTACGAAGAAGTTTGAAATTTAATATTCATGTAAAGTAATTACCGCAATTTACGAACTTAATGTAAACAAACAACGTCCTGATTTAGGACTACAAATCAATTGAGTAGGGTAAATAAGGTGTTCTAAATTGATTTTGCATTAATTAAGCTATGGCAAAAGCATTATGTCAACAAAAAGATTTTATTCTCAATAGGTTGGAAAATAGTCGTATTAATGCCTGCTTATTGACACGATTTTTAGCGTAGGCGCAGCCCGTCGTAGACATCGCTTTGAGTCTTGAAAACTAAACCAAACGAGAAATGCTGATTTTGTCGTTCTTTCTGCCCTACTTTGAGTAGGATATTTGAATGTCACTACATCAAAGTTCTGGTCGGTGGCGCTTAGGACTAGCGTTATCGCTATTGACGGTCTTATTGTGGGGAATTTTACCGATTGCTCTAAGGGTAACTCTGCAAGTGCTTGATGTCTATACCATCATTTGGTTTCGCTTTTTGGTATCATTTATAATACTTTTTGTGTATTTAGGAATACGCGGTAAATTACCAAAGTTAGAACAACTGCATTCTGCTTCTTGGAAATTATTAGCGATCGCTACATTATTCTTAGGAATGAATTACTTTTTCTTCATGCAAGGTTTAGCACTTACATCACCTGCTAATGCTGAAGTTCTCATTCAATTATCTACCCTTTTATTAGGTTTCGGAGGGTTGGTAATTTTTAAAGAACGTTACCGGATATATCAATGGATTGGTGTAAGTGTAATGACTTGCGGTTATCTTTTATTTTTTCGTGAACAACTAACAAATTTAATTACAGCGCATAGCACATATATACTAGGTAGTGTTTTGATTGTGCTAGGAGCAACGGTATGGGCTATTTATGCTTTGGCACAAAAGCAGTTATTACAATATTTATCTTCCCCTAGCATCATGCTGATGATTTACGGAGGTTGTGCTTTATTATTCACTCCTCTAGCCAGAGTCAAATCACTTTTTATACTTGATATTTTCCATTTAGGAATGTTGGTTTTTTGTGCTTTGAATACTTTAATCGCTTACGGTGCTTTTGCCGAATCATTAGAACATTGGGAAGCATCACGGGTGAGTGCCGTAATAGCTTTAGCTCCTATTGTGACATTAATATTAGTTGCAGTTGTATCAGTTATTGCACCTAATTGGATACCACCAGAACACTTCAGTTTTATCGCAATACTAGGAGCGGCTTTAGTAGTCGTAGGTTCAGTAGCGATCGCACTGGGGAAAGGCTGATTAATAATCAGGATTATCAGGATTTTCACTGGGTTTTTAATTTAGTGAATTCGTGCAACATTCAAAGCTACAACATAAATACTGAGGCAGAGGATTTTTTATTTGTTATGATTTGATAGTGAAGGCAAACTACGGGAGTCAGCCTCTTGTAAGATGGATAATTTACCCATCTGTGTGACTCTGTAGTATCTGATTTTTGATTTTATAGCCAAGATAAAAATTCTTGAAGAAGAATTAAACAATCAGAATCTAGGAGTCAGATAAAGCTTTCTATATTCGCAATTCATCCTGAATTATAACGACTGACTCCTAAATTCTGTTTTGATAAAATTGAGGCTAAAAACTTTAAGTAAACCAAGCAGGGTGTCCGAATAACTACCAAAGCCAACACCTGATAAAACCAGACCACCGAAATAGTTGAGCGATGAATAGTTTGTTTGGTAATTGGGCCAGCAGCCTCAGAAAAAATTCCCTATTGCTGGTTCTTTCAACACTGCTACCAACGCTGGGAATTAGTAATTCCGTCTTGGCAGCAGAGCGGATTTATGCATCTTATTCAGCTTTGGAGCTTTCTATTTCAGTCAACACTTTAGAAAACTACGCCAAAACAGGTGTAATTAACGAAGACTTGGCAGCCTATCAGCAATATCTGCCTCTACAACAGCTTCCAGAATTGCGGCGGATTTTACTTGAACGTGTGAAAGTTAGTCCGGTAGTACTTTCGCAACTTCTCTACACACCGCAAGGAGAATTTTTACTGCATCGGTTGGCGCAAGTCATTAAAACCAGTCAACCAGAACTTGGCACTTTGCGTTCGGCACTAATTTTAGCCTCTGCTGAATCAGGAGGCTTAACGCTTTTGAATGTGTTGCGTAAATATCCCAGCAGCACCATTCGCCTTGATGTCGCAGAGACTTTGGAAATAGCTACGGAATTGGAGAAACTTGTCAACCAAACCCATCAAGCGATCGCAGTAGTTTCTCAAGAGTCTAAAATAGAAGCTGCCACCATTTCACAACCAAATTTCTCGCAATTGCCTAATTTAAAGGTTCCGGGAAAGTTTAAGTCGCAAAAATACACCCTGAAGTTTTTCGACTTAAGGCGCAATCGGCTTTTATTAACTGATGTTTACATTCCCAATATCCACAATGCTGCACCCGTAATTGTGATTTCTCACGGTTTGGGTTTAGATAGTAGCAACTTTCAATATTTAGCCACTCACCTAGCTTCTTATGGATTTGCCGTTGTCGTTCCTAATCATCCTGGTAGCGATGCTAAACAATTACATTCTCTGCTAAATGGACGCGCTAATGAAATAGCAGAACCAAGTGAATTTAAAGACCGACCAATGGACATAACATATATACTGAATCAATTGGAAAAAGATAATCAATCTGATTCACGCTTTAAAGGTCTGTTAAATCTGCAACAAGTTGGAGTATTTGGTCAATCTTTGGGAGGCTACACAGCCTTAGCCCTG
>Ga0116226_10005540_pt1 | contig 11277 bp, 14 predicted proteins | sample S1TSphfallax_FD_89692 | JGI IMG/M metagenome (GOLD analysis project Ga0116226, IMG submission 89692) | Host-associated microbial communities from peat moss isolated from Minnesota, USA - S1T2_Fa - Sphagnum fallax MG | ecosystem: Host-associated > Plants > Peat moss > Unclassified | place: USA... | reverse complement strand
TTCACCTGTCCAAGCAACGGGTCCAAGCCAAAAGAGCAAGTTACGAACACATGAGGCTTGTCTCGTGCGCATAATCGAGAGCGAAAACACAACACAATTCGTTAAACAAACAGAGAATCTCTATAACTACTATATAAATACGTTGGACGTCTCCAAGACTTGCACGTCCAGAACACTAATTCCAGGGTGGCATGCAACACTTCTCCTACAAGACTGAAAAAAAACGATTGAAAACGAGAAGAGAGAAAAACACTTGTAGAGAGAGATTTAAAGGGAATGTAGGATTACAGACTTCCACACTGCAAAGCCACAGACAGAGCAAACACCGACCGTAGCCACAAAAACACACACTTACAACACATACAGAGATTATATCGTGTGATAACAAAATACTGTGCAAAGAGGAAGAGCACAAGTACACGAACCTTGTTTTGCAAAGAGGAGTGTGTGTGAGAGAGATGTTTTGCCGCCAAAAGATAAGTGCGGAAGTGGGAACGCGCGGGGATGCGCTTTAAAGAACAACCCTCCAAAATAAAACAAAACACAATGAGGAATCAGGAAAAGGAAGGAATGAAGGAAGGGAGAGAGAAAAAGAGCAGGAAGAGGAAGAAAAGGACACTTTTGAAATTTTCTTTTTGTAGGGAGGTCCTTTTTATTTTTTATTTTGGATAGCCAACTATTTTCTTAAAGAAACCCAAAGAGTAGGTATGTTTACCAGTGTTGTCCGGTTCCGGTTGTGGGCGAATTCCATTTCTGGGGCCCGTTAGCAGATACCTGGACCATTGGTTGTAAATTTTGAGCAAAAAATTCAGGAACCATAACTGGAACCAGCCTCAGAACCAAAATTGAGAATTGACCTCCAGCTAAAACTGGACCTGGAACCAGAATTAACCCCAAAACTTAGTTTGTATAGGTTTTGGTCCTTCATTTTTTTTAATTTTTCTTTATACGAATTGGGGTTAGACATGTTGTTAATTTTTTTAAAAATTAGTGTGGGATGGGGAAAGGGGGCGGGGGTGGAAAGGCATCTAGTTGTTATTTTTTTTACATGTCTCAAGTATGCAAAAAACAAAAGGGGGGAAGGGGAGGGGGGGGGAGGGGAGGTAGTTGATATAAGTCATAATTTTTTTTGGTTGCACAATGCTAGTAACTACAAAATTTTCAGTTTCGGGCTATGGATGTAGATATTTTAAACTAAACCCAATTAAGAATTTACTTTGAAGAACTAGGTTCAGAATAGGTCCGGAATAGGACTAGAGATTTTATTTTTAAAAATCCTTGAACAAAAACCAGATGTTCTTTTACATAAAATAAAAAATTGGAACCAGGATTGAAGGGGTTGGAGTGAACCGGCAACCACTAGTGCACTAGTTTAGGATGAGGCCGTTCAAGCTATTTTAGGGATGAACCAAAAACACATCCTCTTCCCCTACCCATGGATTTTTCAGCCCCCTTCTTTGCCCCAAAATTTTCCCCTCCTACCTACTTCAACCCCCCCTCCTACTTCCTTCATCTCATTTCTCACTCATTCCATCTCCAAAGCTTGGGAGAGCTCCCGAGCTTGAGTAACACAAAGGTTGGATGAAACATGAGACACAAGGTTTGAGAAAGGTGGAGAGCTCAATGTTGAAGGAATGTGGAAAGGAGAAAGCGAAAGGAGCATTTCATCCCAAATGTCACAACCCTAGCTTTGGGCTCGCGACCAAGGCAAAAGGGGTTGCAAGGGTGCGGGCCAAGGGGAAGCCTAGGAGTCACATCAGAGACTCCCAGGTGTGTAGGAGAGTGTGAGGGAATGAGCCATCACACTCCCAAGGCAACTCCCACTTTGGGAGATGGAGTCCCGGTGGACTCCCGAAACTTCAGAGACCAATTTGAGGGGTCAAAACTCGATGGCTTGTGATGTTCTTTATATCATTGGAAAGCTTTTGTAACATAGATGTCTGATATGGGCTCGCATTGCTCATTTGAACATCAAAAACCAAAGTTATGGCCAAAAGAAGGGTCGGGAGTCAAATTGTCAGTTTGACTCCCAACCAAAAAAAGTCGGGAATCGACCCGATTTACTTGGCTGCAGACGACGTGCCACATACCGTTGGAAAGCTTTTGACGAGAGCTACAACTTTTTTTCAGACCGCATTTCGATCCGAGGTCTACTCACAAATTATGGGGTTTCAAAGTCCTGGGAGTCCCAACTGTCGGGATTTCGGGACTCCCGGGAGAGAAAAGCCATTTGGATGTGAGCCCCGTGGAGAGGTCCAGAGTATACTATAAGGGGGGAAGATGGTGGCTTCCCCCAAGTATGGGCCGTGGTGAGTCTTGTGTGTCCGTGTTGCCCGTGGCTCGTCCTAGCACCAAAGGTGCTCCAACTATGCACCAACCACTTTGTGTGGGTTATGTGCAGGCCCGTGTGAGTGAATAAGCTTGTCAATTCTCCCTAGTCCCATCCCGGAGTTCCAACACGCCCCTCTACCCCTTAAGGTGTTGTGAGCTAGGGAGCGCGTCCCGACTCCTCTCTCTTCCGCTGTCTTTCACTTGGACTCACATTTGAGTCCTTCATGGAGTTGGGAGTGCGTCACCAAATGCAAAAGCGAAAAAAGAAAGGTAAGCTCCTTCCTTTCTTTGCAGTTTTTTTCTTCTCTATGATTTGTTTTTTTGTGTTTCTTTTTCTTTTTCCTACTTGAGAAGAAGAAAATGCCAAGGAGAAAGTGCTTGAAACGAAAAGGCAAAAATAGGAGGCCAAAAGCCAGAGCCAAAAGTGAAAGGGCAAAACGAGAGCTTGAAGGTAAGCTCCCTCCTTTCTTTGCATTTTTTTTTTCTTCTCTATGGTTTTCTTTTCTTTTTTTCTACTTTAGAAGAAAAAGATGTTAGGAAAAAACGTTTGAAACAAAAGGACAAAAGCGAAAAGGCAAAAGGGGGAGCCAAAAGTGAGAGGGCATAACGATAGCTTGAAGGAAAGCTCCCTCCCTTCTCTGCAGTTTTTTTCTTATCTATGATTTTTTTTTTTCTTTTTTTCTGCTTGAAAAGAAGAAGATGCCAAAAAAAAGTGTTTGAAACAAAAGGGCGGAAGTGGGAAGGCATAAACGGGAGCAAAAAATGAGAAGGCCTCTTGGGAGCTTGAAGGAAGGTTCCTTCCTTTCTCTACATTTCTTTTCTTCTCTATAGTTTTTTTTCTTTTCTTTTGCTTGAGAAGAAAAAGATGCTAAAAGAAAGTGTTTGAAATAGAAGGGTAGAAACGAGAGGGCAAAAGTGGAAGCCAAAAATGAGAGGGCATAACAGTAGCTTGAAGGAAAACTTCATCCCTTCTCTACATTTTTTTTCTTATTTATAGTTTTTTTTTTTTTTTCTATTTCAGAAGAAAAAGATGCCAAGAGAAAGTGTTTGAAACAAAAAGGCAAAAGCAAGAACCAAAAGTGGGAGGGCAATGAAGAAGGCGATGGTAGCTTGTTGCCATTGCTTTCTTTTTTAGTGGTGTTCAAGCAAAAAAAATAACGACAACTTGTTGCCATTGTTTTTTTTTTGTGTTAGAAAATAATAAAACAATAGCAATGTGTTGTCATCTTTTTATGTGGTGTTGTTGGAACAAAAAAGGTGATGCCAACAAGTTGTTGTCGTGTTTTTCTCTATGTCTAAGAAAAAAAAAAGGATGGCATGGCAATGCGCTATCGTTTTCTTTTATGGTGTTGTTCTATTGAAGAAGGTGATGGTAGCTTGTTGCCACCGCCTTCTTCTTTGGTGGTGTTAAGGTTTAATTTGGTGGCTTTTGGGTATTTATAGGGTTCATGGCACAACAAAAGAAGAGTTTATTGCAAATGTAATTTAAGCTGAAATGTAAGGTTGCCATTTATACATTGCTCATCATGCAACAAGGGCTACAAATGCAACAGCAACTTACGGAACTAAACACGAGATTATAGATAATGATATGGTTTAGGGTTTCCACTTTATATAGTTAGCTAGGTTTTTTAGCCTTTTCATTTTTTAGACTACCTAATTTTTTTATTTTGGCCCTTTTATATACTATAGAGAATTTATTTTTTCATTGTGTTTTTTAGCATTTTTTTATCCACCCATATTTGTACATCTTTTATCAATATAATTTTTTTTTTTAATCACACTTGTTTGAGGAGTATATGGTTAATTTTTATTTTTTTTTCATAATCTTCTTAGTACTTTAGATGTAAGAATCAAAATTTAAATAAGCCCATATGAATAGGTAACATTAATTTGTCTAAGGTTTACAAAGACCAAAATGAACATTGTGCAATACCTACATCCTTTACATAAGGCCATTTCAAATATGCAATACCCACATATAGGTTTTGTAAATAATTGTTGGTTTTTTTACATCCATTGTAATACCTTCATATAAGTCTCATAAATAATTGTTGGATTTTTTACATCCATTGTAATACCCGCATATGAATCTCGTAAATAATTGTTGGTTTTTTTAACATCCATTGTAATACTCGCATATAGGGGTAGTAGTTGATATTTTTAACATCCATTACAATACCCGCATATAAATCTGTAAATAGTTATTGATTTTTATCATGTTTTGCAATACTTGCATATAGGTTTCCATTGTAATATTTATGGGATTCATATGACAAAATAATTTGATTTAAGTATCAACAAATAATGTCATAATTAAGGAATTACTAAAAACTTATTTTAGCTAATATAAATGACTAATTATCATATTTAAAATCATTTATTTCTTAATATTAATTAACTAATTATTTAGTTGAACCTTAATTATTCAGATAATTAAAATTTACATTTAAAAATCAAATCAATAATTTGATATTTAATTTATTATCTTAATTATATTTTTTATGTTGATAAGTTATTCAAATCATTATTTTAGATAATTATTCATGATAATTAATTGTCATAAAATTAATTTAGATTTATAAAAAAACATATTTTGGGTACCCAAACCACTTATTTTGAAGTGACTTTACATGTGGATATTACATTTAGGGTTGATTCTTCACCTACGGTTGTCTAAATCACCTATGGATTATTCCAAATGAACTTCCATGCAAGTATTGCATATAGGCTTTGGTTTTCATTGAAGGGCCACCCAAACTACATATTGATTATTTCGAAATGACCCTACATGTGGGTATTGCATTTACGGTTGGGTCTGCACCTCAGGTTATCGAAATCACTTAAGGGTTATATTGAAACAAATTTGAATATGGGTATTGCATTTAGGGAAACACAAAAAAAAGATAAATCTATTACCATTTGGTAATATTTCCAAGTTAATTTCTTTCACTTTCTTTAAAAAAATATAAAATGACATTACATTCTTTTACATATGTTTAAGCCCTAAGAATTATGCCCAAAATGCACCTTAAATTTATTTCAATTATTATAAACTTGTAAAAAAAATGTTAATTAATTTATATGTCCTAAACTTTAAACCTAAACCATAATTCTACATTAAATAGTAAATTTTACATTAAACCCTAACCCATTATATCATCAATGTGACAAATTTTGCATTATGTTCATTTTTATATATGTTAAATCATACTATGAAGTGAATAAATAATTTTGAAAACACGAATTTCATGATGTATTGGCGGGGAATCAAATATTTAAAAAATATTTTTATGTTTCATGGTTCACGAATTATCACAATATGATATGGTTATTACATTTAAACAAAAGTGGATTAAGAAATATTGAACTTTAACAACTATGGAACATATGGAAAAAGAAAGGAGATTCATAATTATGTTATAGATCTAAACAAGTGATAAAATCAAAAACCAATACAATGAGCAAAGTCTAGAGTATAAACCCTAAGCCTTGATATATATGAACCAAATTCCTAAACACTAAATCATAAGGCATAACCCTAAAAATCCAAATGATATTTTTCCATAAGCCCTATTACAACCTTAATTATATGAACCCTAACCAAAAAAAATCCTAATGATATATGCCCTAAACCTAAAAAACTATACAAATTATACAAATTATATAATGCAAAACAAAAAAAACAAAAAAAACATAGGAAAAAATTTAGGAAACAAAATTTTTAAGCTTTTAACTACAAATATTTACTCACCGAAAAAAAACCTTAGTTTTCAAAAACAATCAAATAATTTTGTAAAAAACCAAAAGAAAATATATATCTATTACCTTTGTGTGATCTCTCCAAACTAATTTTTTCCATTTTCTTTGAAAAAAATATAGATTGAAATTGTATTACTCCACATATGTTTAAACCCTAAAATTTCCCCCTGAAATTTAGCCTAGTTTAGGCTAATTATTGTAAATTTGTGAAAAACTTACTAACTAAACCTTAAACCTAAACCATAATCCAATAATACATATTAATAATAACTACATGAAAAGATGTATTGTAATGCCCATTCCATAAATAAATTAGGTAAACAAAATTTAGTAAAATATGCATTAACTAAACCAAAATGGTTGCAATTATGACATTGTTTCCACTATAAATTGTTTGTAATAACTACATATGGAGACCTATGTTCATCATCCATGAATTAAGGCGAACTTTAATAAATTGATAGGTAGGATTAAGAGGCTTGGGGGTGGGAAAAGTGAGTAGGTAATTAATTAGGTATCTGGCTATGTAAAAAACATAGGTAGGTAGGTGAACATAGTGGGAGGTAAGAAGGTGGGTGCATAGGTAGGTAAGTGGGTATATAGGTCGGTAGTTGGGTTGGTAAGCAAGTTAATAAGTAAAAAGGAAGTTGAAGGAGCAAGGTAAATAGGTTGTTAGAGTAGGTAAGCATGTAAATAGGCAAGTTAGTAGGTAAGAAGAAAGTTACATTAGCAAAGTAGCTAGGTAGATAGGCAAGTTAATACATAGGAAACAAGTTACCTTATCAAGGTGACTAAGTTTGTAAAGTACTTATGTCAATAAAGTGGTTATGTATATAAGGTTGGTAAATAGTAATGTAACTAGGTCAATAGGGTAGGTAGTTAGTACAATGGTTAGGTTAATAAGGAAATTAAATTAGTAAGGTATGTAGTTAACAAGGTAACTAAGTTAGTAGGGTAGGTAGTTAATATAGTAGTTAAGTCGGTAGGATAACTAGTTATTAAGGTAGCTATGTCAATATGGGATAATTAATTAAGTACCAAGGTTGGTACAATACTTCTGAGGGTAGGAAGGTGAGTAAGGTAGCTATGTGTGAGGTCAAGTCTAGGGAAAAAATAACCAAAAACAAACCCCCCAAAAAAAGTATAATGGTTAGCAGTGAAAATAAATGGAGTGTGATGAACCCCATCTGACGTCAAATGAAAAAATGTAGCCCGTCTAGTGGACAAAACGGCTAATTGGTGCATTAGTGGTTGTTGGTTCATTTTGGCCGATTGAAGGTTCTCTTAAAAGTAAGAACCAAATAGAATTGGTAGGTTGAACAATAAAATTAAACAATGCTAGTAATTACTTAAGTGTTAGTGGATGAAAATATGACAAAATTGAGGTCGAATTTGTTGAATAAAATCCCAATTGATGTGTATGGTAGACAACCCACCCAAAGAGTTTCACAAGTTGGAGCCTTCCAAGCTAAGCGAGAAAATAGGTGAAACCCACCGGGCTATATACCAAGGAGCCCAAGCCCAACCAAGTGATTTCACTTGTTAGAACCTTCTGGGCCAGAAGGTTCAAAGCAAATGGAGGGGTTAAGAGTAACTTGGCAATTATGCAATAAATCTATGAAACCTAGAAATATCCAAATTAAATTATGTTAATGCACATAGTATGCAACCCACCTAATGGGTTTCACCAATTGGACCCTTTTGGTGAGAAGGTTGAAAGAATTGATGAAGCCCCAACCCACCCATGAGTTATGTTAAGCATGTTGAACACCAAACATAAGCATCCTTTTTCTTCAACTTATGTACAATAATAGTTCACTTTCACTCTTACCAACCAATTTAGTGTAAACCATTTGTAAAAAACTTTCCAGCCTGCCAATGTTTTATGAGAGGTTACACCAAATGTGAAAACCATTGCTAATTGGTTCTAGGTTTTGGCCAATTCTGATTATTAAGTATTTCCACCATCAAAAACCAAAAACTAGAACTAGAACCAAGAACCAACCTTTACCTAAAATTGGACGCAAAACTGGAATGTTTACACAAAACTTGTTTGTACATATTTAATTTTAAAATTTTAAAAATAATTTCTCTTTTTGGTTTTCTAAAATTGGGGTTAGTATAGGAGAAGTGTCTAGGAATACACCCTTCTGCATTTGAGATTCTAGCCTAAGGCTAGTAAACCTTTCACCTGCGTAAGGTGTTGGCATTTCTTTTCTTTTGCACTAGAATCTTTTCTTTTGCACTTTTTTGCTTTTCATCACATCTCTAACCTAGTGGATTGTATGAGGTTCATGCCTTTCAATGCTGGTGATCATTATTGGCACTTCTTGCCAATTCTTTTTTCATTATTTTTAGGGTGCCCTTTTGCCATTTTTTTGTTTTATTCAAGTTGCTCCTTCCATACCTCTTTGTGTTTTTATGCTTAGCACATCATTATTGTGCTTAATGTTATCTACTTCCTAGTTTTTCCAGCATTCCTCCCCCATTTTTTAATTATCCATTAACTTTGTTGTTATATGTTTCTCCTTCACGATGTTGGGTCTTTCTTGTTTTTTGTTTGGCGTGTTATTGTTGCGCTTGGTGTTACAACTTGTGTGCCCATGATCATTTCTAACAATGCTCATTGTCTACATTTTCCCAATTTTTAATGAACTCTTTCCTCATTTTTTGAATTTTGTTTTGTTTTGTTCTTTTGCTTTTGTTGTGTTGCGATGTTGGATTTTATTTTTCTTTGCTTGGTGCATTGTTGTTGCACTTGGTGTTGCAACTTGTGCACTAGCTAGTGATCATTCCAAACACCGTTTATTGTTTTTTTTTTTGCAATTTTTAAGGAGTTTTTTCCTCATTTTTTGGATTATGTTTTGCTTCACGTCTTTTGTTACGTCATGATGTCAACTATGTTATTTTTTGTCAATTGGCACACTATTTTTGCGTTGGTGTTGTGACTTCTACATTGGTGATCATCACCAATAGTGCTTGTTGTTGGCTTCTAAGTAATTTTCAATGCACTCCCTCCTCATTTTTTTCAATTTTGTTTTTGCTACGTCACGATGCAAGCATTTTCAATTTTTTTGGTTGGTGAATTGCTAATTTTGATTAATGTTGTGTCTTTGCGCTTCATCTTTTTTTACATCTACATCTTCTGCAAATGGATCATGCAACCTATGCCTATGTCTGCATATTTTGCTTACATCACATTGCCATGGCATTTGTTTTTGCATCTCACCTTCAATGCAACCACATCACATCTACATGACACTTGTTCCTACAATGCACATGCATCGTTGTTGCTTTTGCATCACAAATTTTCTTGCTTTCCTCTTGCCTTTTTTGCATCATTTTGTTTTTTTGTGTTTTGATATTCTTGAAATCAATGTTTAGTTGTTTCATTAACTTTTTTATTTGATTCGTGCAAGTGCAATTTGTCTAGATTTTACATTACATTTATTGTTTCAATGAATTTTTTCTTTTCCTTCCTTTCATTTGTTGTTTATTTTATTTTATTTATAATGTTTACTACTATGAAAAAGGTTTGTAGTGGGGGTTCTACAAATCTTGTTCTTGAAGTTATGAAGAATACTTTACCTGTAGCAAGTACTCTTCCTGCTCCTCCCAAACAATTGTTAGACCTAATTTTTTATGGATCCTCTTTTATTGGATTGCCCACACCAATAATGACCATTAATTTTGGTGATGATCTTTTGTGGGCTAGTGACGAAAGTGAGATTTGTATGTAGTGTGCTCATTACGTGCATGAATCTCCTACATAATCTCTTATTGATTCTCCCAAGTTGAATTTTGAAACAAATGCAAATATGTCTATGCATTTTTTTGACCCTTATATTCCTTTGAACCTTGAAGATTTTAATGCCAGTGTTTTCCTTCTACATTTAATTTCTTTTAATGATTCTAGCCATGGGGTTGTTATTATTTATGGATTTGCTAATTATAGCAACTTGTGAACTTGCTACTTCTTGATCCAATGTTGTTGAAGGGGCTAAATGAATCTCCTATTAACAAGCCATTGTTCAAGTCCTACTTTTTAGATATTGATAAAAAAGAGATGGAAAATGTGAACCGAGGAGGTCAAAGAGCAAGTAAACATGCTAAGCTTTGGGTAAAAAATGCATTTGATGAATGGCAAGTGTTTCAAGGTTTTGACATGTAGAAATTAATTACAAATGTATCTAAAAATGAAGAATCTATTAAACATTTGGTGGACATGTTATCTTCATTTGTGTTGCAAGTTGCAAAAAAGGATGACAACCTATACCTTTTAATAAGGTATTATTTTATTGTGAAATTCTTGAATCTTGTTTTCGCTTTTTGTTTCTCTTGTTTGCAAAATTTTCAATTTTTTCTTCTAATTTTTGTTTATGTTGTTTTCAAACAAGGTTTAGGGGTCCAACCACTCTAGTACGAGCCACACCTAGCCCCTTGAACCACTACTTTATTCTTAGAATCTTCTTGAAATCTTTTTAATACATTTTTTTTAAAAAAAGTAATCTTTAAAGTTTTCTTAATAATATTATGTTAAGGTGTATATTAATATCCAAAAATATGTTATTAAAAACTATTTTCACATTGTGCTTTTAGTGTTAAAATTACTTTAAGCTACTTTTATGCAACTTTTAAGCAATGGTCACAAGAGGTTAAAAGTCCTTACATGTATTTTTCACTCATTAGACGTATTCCAAATTTTTATGACATGTAAATAATGTATTCACAATAACATTTTATAAAAAAAATATTCTTTTTTTTTAACAATCCAAAATTCAAAAATTAAATAGTGGTTACAACTATTTTTGGTACACATTATTATGATTCCACCTTTAGGTCTTAGGGTTTTTGTTTTCTTGGAAAGAGGCTTTATGGTTTAAGGTTTCGTTTGTCCCTATCATAGTTAAAGGTTTTGTTGTTTTTTATGTAGGTTTAAGGTATTTATTATTTATAACAACATTTATATTTTGTTTATATTATTATATTTGTGTTTTTTTTTGCAACATCTTGTCCTTGATAAAAGGTATTGGAAGACTAATACGGGAGAGGTAGGAACATGTGGTTAAATATGGTAAGGTGGTTGCAATTTCGTTCAACATCTTCCTTGATCCAAAGTATCACCAAGTTAAGGTTGTTGGTGATGAAACACTATCTTATCATTATCAATTAGACTTGGGAATG
>Ga0116226_10005539_pt1 | contig 11277 bp, 7 predicted proteins | sample S1TSphfallax_FD_89692 | JGI IMG/M metagenome (GOLD analysis project Ga0116226, IMG submission 89692) | Host-associated microbial communities from peat moss isolated from Minnesota, USA - S1T2_Fa - Sphagnum fallax MG | ecosystem: Host-associated > Plants > Peat moss > Unclassified | place: USA... | reverse complement strand
GAAAATTTACTATTCTATTTGGACAGCATGTTCTAAAGTGGAATTTGACCTCCAAATGTCAGGGCCTTCCATTCAAGAAGGGCTGCCCCCCTTAAGTAAGTAACTCCCATTTTCCCACAGGAAATTTTCCTTTTTCAACCTTGTAGATAATACCCCTTGTGATTTCTTTGATAATCTTGTCTCTTGAAAAAATTCAGTAGGTCTGTGACAAAAAAGAAACCCGCAGAAGAATATCAATCACACTCAGTTTGGTAAGTGGACAAGAGCAAGTTCCATCCACATTCCAATGTGCTCAACAAAACAAGAACCTGACTGAACTGCACAATTTCTAATCAACTAAAACTAGTGGTTGCCAAGGATTAGTGGTACTCCAGTATCACTCTCTTTAGCACAACTGGTCCCCTCAAAGGCCAAGCCCACAGAAAACAGAAAACGAAACCCATTTCTTCACATTTGCAATCCCACAAAAGGGTCTGAACTGACGCCCATCACATAACACAGACCACCACAAAACAAACCAAACAGTTGCATATGACTTCTTCCTCTCGCCAGTCTGGACACAGTGATTCCACAACATTCAAACAGAGTCTCTTTTAACAACTTCGCTAAAGAGTGCTACAATGGTGAAACAACACTTGGATTCCCGAATCCTTTCCTAGTGCAGAACTTTATAACAATTCCACCCTCGGAGCTCCCAATCACATGGGTACTCTCACACTCCCAGCAACACAACAATCACACATTGAATTTGAACAACAAGACACTCACACCCAAATAGACTTGGCCACAAGGACTGCTTATGACACCCCCTGAGCTTATCATCATCTCCTTGGATCAACCCTTACATCTAACTTCAAGTCTTGCATTTCCTACGTAGAAGCAAAATGTGCAACAAAGCTCTAGTACTTCTTTTAAGGATTAATAGGATGAAACATTCATCCTCCACACCAAACAATGCAAATAGTGTTTTCTACACAAACATAACCAACATTTCTTGCTTTGGAAGTAAAACTATGGTACTTAGCTCTTCCGCCCCGTACTTAGCTCTTCCGCCCCGTTCACACACCATCAACAATTCCTCCATATACTGCCAAAATCCTTGTAGTGCACTCATGAAATCAATCACATTACTCCTATTACACCAAAAATTGAAGAACGTTCGTCCAAACTCTAACTCCAAGCGTCAAAGAATTCAATAATGTCACAACCCTAGCCTTGGGCTTGCGACCAAGGCAAGGGCTTGCAAGGTTGCAGGCCAAGAAGGAAGCCCGGGAGTCACGCTACATGTTCCCAGGAATGTAGGAAAGTGTGAGGAAATGAACCCTCACACTTCCAAGGGAGCTTCCACTTTAGGAATTGGAGTCCCAAATTTTCATAAAGTGATTGCAAGGGTCAAAACTCAATTGATTGAGGAATTCCTTGTACCATTGAAAACTTCTTAGAATGTAGATGTCTAAAATGGGCTTGCACAACCCATTTGGACATTTAAAACACAAGTTATGGCCAAAAGAAAAGTCGGAAGTCAAATTTGCAATTTGACTTCCAATCATTAAAAATTAGGAATCACCCTGATTTCTTCGTGTGCAAGTTACGTGCAACATACCATTGGAAATCTCTTGACAAGGGCTACAACTTTTCTTTAGATCTCATCTTAATCAGAGGTCTGCACGCAAAATTATGGGCCCGCAAAATTGCGAGAGTCCCAATTGTGGGAATTTCGGGACTCCCACTTGGGAATCGCATAACAAAATGCCATTTGGATGTGGGCCTCGTGGAAAGACACAAAGTATACTATGAAGGGGAAGGTGGTGGCTTCCCCCATGTTTAGGCCGTGATGAGTTTTATGAATCCGAGTTTGCATGTGGGTCATCTTAACACCAAAAGTGCTCCAACTATGCACTAACCAACTTGTTTTTTGGTTTTATGCAAGTCCATGTGAGTGATTAAATGCTTGTTGTTCTTCCTAGTCCCATCCTGGAACTCCAGCATGCCCCTTTACCCCAAAGTGTTGTGAGCCAGGGAGTGTGTCCCTAACTCCTTGTTCTTCCGTTGTTTCACTTCAGACTCACATTTGAGTCTATCAAGGAGTTTGGGAGTGTGTCAAATAACCCAACAACCTTGCATAAACAACATCAAACAAAACCAAATTAAAGAAAGGAAAAAAAAAACACCTTAACTCATCCTCATTAATCTTTAAATCAAGGGCTCTGTCACAACCCCACTTTGGCCAAGTGTGAGGATGAAACTCACACTCCCAAAGTTGGGGACTTGGAGTCCTCCAGGACTCCCAAACCTTTAGAGCTCAACAGCAGGGGTCAAAACACCTTGCATTGGGAAGTTCTTTATATCAATGGAAAGTTCTTGAAGTGTGCATGAGCCATTTGGACATCTGCAGCCCAAGTTATGGGCAAAAGAAGGGTCGAGAGTCAAACTAGTAGTTTGACTCCTAACCACTAAAAGTCGAGAATCAACCTCTTCCCGACGTTTGCAGATGGAGTGCAATGGGGCATTGGAAAGCTCTCAAGGAGAGCTAAAACTTTGGTTCAAACTTCACTCCAATTGGAGGTCAGAGCCAGGAGTTGTGAGTGTCCAAAGTCCCGAGAGTCCAACCTGGGACAATTTTAGGACTCCTCCTTGGGAGTCCCGGGAAAATGTGCCATTCGGATGTAGCTCTCACGGGGAGATGCAAAGAATACTATATGGGGGAAGGTGGTGGCTTCCCCCGAGTCCGGGCCATGGTGAGTCTAGTGTGTCAAAGTGCTCGTGGCTTGTCCCAACACCCAAGGGTGTTCCCGAATGTGGACTAACCCTTTTGTGGTTGGTTTTGGATGCAGATTCAAGTTTGATAATCTAGTCCCTCTTCCTAGTCTAATCCCGGGACTTCTAGCACGCCCCTCTACCCCTTTCTAGTGCTGGAAGTCGGGAGCGGCCCCCAAGTCCCAACTTTCCGCAACTCTACATAGTTGGACCCTCAAGTGGGTCTAACAAGGGACTTAGGAACGCGTCAGGCTCACTTTTGGCTCCCCCCTTGCAAGGCCTTTCTTTTAATAATGTCCTCAACCTTAAGCTTTTTCACATTTTTCTATCTTCCCCTACCTCCCATCCCACCTCCCTTGGCCTTCACTTTGTTGGTGATTGGAATAAATATAATTGTGATTTAAGAACATATTCACCCATGCCCCATATCCAAGCCTCTATCATTGTTTATCAAATCTAACATACATTGATACTTATTCTTCCATCCCCACCCATAAACATTAAAAAATAGACAATATAAAGGGAAACTATTGTATTTAAATGTCAATTATAATGTTGGTTTGTATATAAGGTTAGAAAGTGATATCAATATTGGTATCAAATATCATACCAATCTAATATAAGCCATCATAATACCAAGCTTGATACTTGTATCCCTTGGAATTAGGTTACCAAAAATTTTATTGTATACTGAACCAATTTGGTATCAAGGTTTTGCTACCAATTTCAATACTCATACCAAAAAGTTGAACATTTTTTCTTTTTGGTAATAATCGTTGTTACTTGTTGGTGAGCTCATCCTTTGGTGCCATTGTTTACTACTTAACATTGAAGCATTTTTAATATGTATGTTGTTTATTGCTTCCCTCTTACTTCCTTTGTGTTTCAATCCATGTTTAAAGTTGCACATCCTTATACTATGACTAAAAATCTAGTTTTAATCATCATGTTAATCTAATGGTTAGTTTTTTTGTTGCAGTGTTCTCTCATTGTTATGATGGTTATTACAATGTTGTGTTTGGAATGAGTTTTATTATCTCCAAAGTCTAAATGTATGTGACCTTATTACTTGACCTTGTGATCTTGGTCATTAAATTTCAAATTCCCTTTTAAGGTCAAAGCTCCTACATTTGTTTAACAAGATGATCTTCAAGGTTTGAGCACATGCACCAAGTGTGAATTTATTACCATTTTCGATTTTTTACTTCAAGGGTTTTGGGGTTTTTATCATTGATGTTATATCATTTTAGGCCAAAGCATGTCAACATTATAATTTTTGATTGAGTTTAATGAATCTTCTTTTAATCATTTTCCTTTTTCTTGATGTTCACAACCATGTCGATTTCATTGTGCCATTCCACATGAATTTTGTTTAGTGACATTATGTGCAAAAAAATACTTGGAATAGTTTCCAAGGGTTCAAAAGGTGTCCTAAACTCAATTGCTTTGCATTTTGTTACCATCTTGTACTTTCATGATCTTGGAACTACACATTAATCACAAAAAAACCAATGTTGGTTTTCTTGTTCTTTCATGTTTTGTTCCTTATGTGATATTTTGAAATTTTTTTTTTATGTTTTCAAGTTCTTTCTAGTTGTACTTCTATATTTTGATGTACTTGAATTGTAATTTGGGTCCGTTTGAGTAAGTTATACTAGGGTTTTGGAGGTTGCCATCTCTTGATTTGTAATGTCTTTGAATGTGAATAACTTGATAAGGAGAAGGTAGAACTTACAACCACATGTGTGATTAATGATTTAGCTCAACAACCTTTAAACATAGTTTAAAAACTTGAGATCATAGAATTCAATGCAATTGAAGAGATTGCAAAAAGGTAGGGAACAAAAGTTATTATTTGAAACATGAATGTTTCAATGCTACAAAACAACCAAAAGGATTAACTTCCCCATAGTTAAACTTCACTTGCATGTTCTTCATGTTACATGATCCAATAATAGTTGTTATGGTCCAAGCCCACCAAGTGATGAAGTGTGTGGTTTGTTGCCCATCTAATCAAACATCTAGTAGTACTAGCACAACAAGTCTAGGAAAGGTATTTTTTTTTTCATTTTTGCACATGACATCATTGACATGAAAAATCATGTTGTTAATGAGCATGTTGCATTTTATTTTGATACAAAGAGCAAAGGCTTGTTGAAATGGTTACTATAGGTGGGAGGTAAAAAGGAAAGAAAAGGAAGGTAATGGCACCTATAACCATTATTGAGTTCTTTTTTAACCAAGACCCTTACAAACCTAATGACCTTAATCAACAATGATTCATTGAAATCTTGGTCCTATTCATTGCTAAAGGGTACATGCTAATGCCAATTGTGAAAAACTCATGGTTGCCATGCCTTGTAATGTGACAACGTGATAGATTGAAATTTCCATCTTGTAAACAACTTGTCTAATAACATACTCTAAGAATGTTGGTTAAAACAATGGAGTTGTATTGTTCCCCTCCATTGCACAATATGCAACATCCATTGTCACATTTGATTCTAGATGTTCATATTTAGTTTTGATACCTTTGCATTGGTAATCAATTTCATTAATGAGTAATGGGTACCTTGCCATGTTACAATTGGTCTGTTTGAAATTCCTACACATTTGGAATAGCCTTGATAGAAAAATGAATTCACTTTTTGTTCAATCTCAACCAACAAACAAAATTATTGTTTATGTCAAGAATGAAGGCACAAACTTAAACATTCTTGTTGTTGCATTAACATACATTGTCTCTTGTGCACCATTACAAATTGCATCACCATTTATTGGCATTTGCTTTGGGCATATTATGTTTAAGGCATGTTAGTATGTTGCAAATGAAACTAAAGTGGGGGTTGAGATGAAGGAGGTGAGTTTGATGGAAGTTTAGAATTCTTTTTAGAAGACCATCACATGGATGAAGAAATTTGGGGAAAAAAAGGCAAGAATGGGAGCTAACTTGGAAGGAAATTGGCTTGACGTTAATGAAACTACAAAACACTAGTCAAAACAAAGTTTGTTTCCATGGTTACATTGTTTTAAAAGATGTAGGATTGTGTTGTAACCATATATTTTTACTATAGTTGGCAAACTTTCACAGGGTGAAAACACATTAGGGTGGAATAAAAACGGCACATCGTGACTGTCCACAGATTATCCATTATGAAATTAATACTTTAGGAAGGTATGAGAAAAACAAGCAAAAACAAAATGCTTTGAATCAAATGGGCCATGTGGTAAATTGTTATAAAATATTTTTCCATAAAAATTTAAACATCTCTAACTTATACTATGATAATCTTATACTTGAAATGTGAACATCTAAATCATCTTTTTCAACTAATGAAAGACTTCCTTCAGAAGCTTCATACTTGATATACATCTCAAAATTTAATCATCAAATCTTTTCAAATTATCTTATTTAATATCAATTTGCCACAATATTATATTATCATTGAGTCATTTATTCATAAAGAACATTATATCAAGGTGTATTGAGTCCATTTAATTTATCCTTGATCAAACAAATGTTTTTGTACAACTTTAAAAGTCCATAACAAATTGAATACCAAAGATTTTACCATAAAATTTTAACATAATGTTTTGATGTATGAGTTCATTCTTGACATGAATCCCATTTCATCATTTGCACATATCAATTGGAATAAACTACTGTTGAAATTTTTTAAACTGTGAAAAATGGACTTTCAAACATCCAAAGTGTAACACCTTACTGTGCTTTCACCCTAGATTACAAACTTGTGTACCTTCAAGTTCAACTTAGGTAATCGCAAGTGCAATGATTGAAACCTTGGGTCTAGTAGTGAAATAATGCATTTGAATCAAAGTAAAGGTTATTGGTTATTGTCAAATGCCCATTTTGGGTCCAAATTCTTTAAGGTGTACAAAAATCCTATCATGATGACACATTTTTTTGTATTATTTACCTAATCCATTTTTACCATGTAAAGACACATTTATGGATTATTATGATGGAATTTAAAATTGTAATGCTCTAAAATATGGTACTTATGAAATTTTTGACTCATTAGTTTTGTTGGGAATCACAATATAAGGAAAAAAGGATTGTAGTTAGGACTAAGTCCTTTTCGTCTTGAATGGGTACACCTTAAAGGATTTTCACCCTTTTGCTAGATTTTGTATTAATACAAAATTACATGCAAAATCTAAATGATCAAGTTTAGGCATCATTATATCCACCTCCTTAGCGTGGGGATTTTGAAAGTGAGTTGGAAATTATGTATGTTAGATGAAGTTTAAAATAATCAATGTCTTGGAACTCACATTTGCACACACATTCAATTCTACCTGTGCACATAGCATGTGTGTTCTTGAGTTGGACCTTTATTTAAAAAGGCTTCATTATATAATGGAATATGCATGTAGAAATAAAGTAAATGCAAATGTGGAAAAGTATGGCCAACATGTCTTGTTGCCTTTGTAGGTGACAATTTCAAAGCTAATAAAGATTGGTCACATTGATAGCCCCTAGTGTTGATGATTCTTTATGGGGAATTGCAATTTAACTAAGGAAGCTAATTTATTTTTTGTGAAAACTAAGTTGTTAGTGTGCCATCACATAGTTGTCAATGATGTTGATGTGAAATCCCCCTTGTAATGGTGGAAAATACATGAAAAATGGTTTCTTAATGTTACATTCTTGTTTTGTGCATTTTTGGGTATTCATGGGTCACAAACCAAAATGGAAAGGATATTCAATATTGTTAACATACTCACCAATTTGTAATGTTGTTAGTTGAAAGTGCAAAACTAAGACAAGTTGGTGATGATATATAAAAATTGGTTGACTAACACAAAAATTAGTAGTGTTTTTACTATTAGAAGCATGGAGGAATTTTTCATTACTAAATAGGACCTATTTGATGATTATGAGGATGAACTTGGAGAACGAGGTCTTTTTAAAACGTGGAATAAGATCCCCAACATGGTCATGAAATGTAAGATAGTGAAATTGGAAACCTAATTACTATCATGAATAAAGGCCTACTAAATAAAAATTGAATAAAGATGATGAAATATCACTTTTCAAAATACATTTCCTTGACACAATTAAAACTAGAAATGGAGGGCTATAAGTTACCTTCTAGTCCTTCAACAATACCTTTGTCACATAAAATACATCACCATATTGTTGTTTTTCTATTGGCTACTTTTTTATTATAGTTTGTGTTGATGTTAATAATGTTTTGCTTATTCTTAATTTAACTTGTATGGCCATCAATTCATCTATGTAGGTTGGCATGCATTTTTGTACTTCCCTTCTTGGTGTTTGTCTTTCCTTCACAAAGTGGTGAGAATGGCCACTAAAAGACTTGCATTTGTTTTCATCAATACATAATAGGCAATTGGAACACATTATAAAAGGAACATAGGATTAAAGCCTCAATTCTTTCTTCCCAAAGATTTTAAAAAATGACTTTGGATCCTTTTCCACCTCCATCGACACAACTACATTGCACATGGGCATTTACACTTGGAGGAAAATACATTTAAACAATGTGTGCATTGGCTTCGAGCATTTTGATGATCCCATCTGATGAGATCATGACAACCCTTCGCCTCGTTCACTCATTAATAGAGGTCAATCCCCCCTCCCCACCCTTTTTGTCAATGATTTTCGTTTAAAGATAAAAATTATTTTAGACTAGGAGATATTTATTTTTGTTTTGGCATGTTCACCACATTTTTTCATTTAATAGTCCTTTAGGTATGGTGTATAAACTTTACTACAAGATTGTTTTGTCCTAGATGATTTTGTGAATGGTTTTAATTTTTTTTTGAGGTACATGGGCACATTTTTTGTTATCATGTTCCCCAATTTGTATTTGCTTATGGCATCATGATTACTAACTTTGGAGAAGTAGATTGATGGCATTCGACCCATTGTGATTGAAGAGGTGACCTATTATTTAGTCATTCACACACTTACCATTTAATTTAAGGATAAATTTGTGAAGAATTTTAGTCCTCATTAGTTTGGTGTGATGACATGGGGTGGGTGTGAGACAATGGTCCATGGGGTTCACATTATGTTGGATTTGTATCTAGATTGGGTGGTACTACATGTGGACATTTATAATGCCTTCAATTTTGTAGCATGAACAATCATTTTTTTAGGAGTTACCATTTTTTATTGGTGCTTTTGATCAACTTTTCCCATTTGTCCAACAATTTTATGAGTGCCCATCTTCATTATATTCTTAGCATGCTTTTCAACACAAGATCTCACAATCATTTTGTTAAGTTTGGTACATGACAAAGGGATCCTTTGGGTGGGGTATGATTCACCTTACCATATTTTCGCATTTTATGCCTTATTGCAATAATCCCCCCTACTTGTGTTTTTCCCTCACTCATCAATGATGCACATTTTGTTGGTTCCATCTCAAATGTCATACTCGCCATTTTATGATTACAAGCAAATTTTGCAACATTAGGATTTTCCATTCAATTATCAAAGTGTGTAACTTGTTTCCATAGGGATTAGATTTATCCATATCACATCTTCCAAAAAAAATTACATTTGACACAAGTTTTCATAAACTAAATGCACAGGTGGGTTTTATGCCATTTGTGGAGTCCTTTATTGTAGATGCACTTCAAGAATACCTCAACACCATAACTAGCTTCCCTATGCTTGCAAGTCCACATGTAGTTTTTGCGATGCTTTCATTTTGTTATGCTAAACACTTAGGTCATTTACTACATATCATATTTCCAATTTTAGGTCTCTTGTAGCATTATGTCAAGTTTGATTTACATATCATGGTTACGCTAGAGAAGTTATTGGCTGTGGGATCTTTTAACATTATGGTGGGTCATTTGGCTTGTTGTTAAATCATTTTATCTATTTCTTTAAGGGGGTTTGGCCTTTTATCAATGGTTCGACTTGTTGCCCCCACCTTTTTTAGGATTTTGGGGTTTGATCGTTCCTATATTTGTCATTTGTTTCTAGCAGGATGATTACCCTTTTTTTTTTAATGTGGTGGCACATGTTAAGATCAACATTTTCCCCTTCCAATTGGCATTATGGGATACTTGAATTTTATTGTTTTCAATTGTTCATTCTCAGGTCCCCCCCTTTGAAAATCTTGTGGTATAATTATATCCTCATTCATAGGCTTTTTTGATGGATTACCTATTCGAGCAAAAGTTTGCCACACTTATAATAGATGTTCCTTTAGATGCCATGCGAACATGTTTCTCAATCTTGTGTAGGTCCAATCGTAGGCGTTTGGTTATTAACCCATCCTACCATAATTCCATTATGTTTTCCTTTGGTTCACTTCCTTACAATATTACATATTCACCTTGAATTGTCACATCTTATAATTGCACACATTTCATGTTGTTAGTGTGGACATACGATTGATGATTTGGGTATCCATTTGTTTTTCTGCCTATGCAAAAGTGCATGTATTAGGAGAATGTAACACACATACAAAAAGAGGTTTCCCACCTTTTCCCTTGACACATCCAAAGGTGAATCAATATTACTATAATTAGAGATGGGTTTTGGACCTTAACGAACATTGTCATCATTAATCTGACTCGCCCAAACATGGTACAACATGCATCATTAACAATATCACATGTAATGATAGTTGTTGCTCATGAGAAAACACAATCATACATGGAACACACATCAAAAAATGACGTCTTTCCCCTTGCCATAGAGAATTATGATTGTCTTCATTCTTGTTTCAATTCCTTTTTGACTTCTTATATAACCCGTAATTAGTGGTCCTCTTTAGTTTCAATGATGCTTATTTTTTTATTAGTAGTAGTGTGTGTCCATAGTCTTCCAACGTGCACAAGTCATTGCAATTTTCCAATGTGTTGCCATGCTTGGGGGTTATTCCTCATCTCATAACCCCATCTCTTTCACGGATTGCAACCAATGCACCTCCGTCACTAGCCAACTTGTGGTAGACAATGCCTTTTTAGTTCACAATCTTCTATTTCATTATTGTATTAGTGGGGTCCTGATTATGATGTTCTTTTGTGACATGTGTTCTGGGGCTTTTATTTGCCTTGTACTTCTTGTGAATGGGTTCCCATCCCTGCCTTTTTTATACATGGTTTTTCTTTCACATACCAGCACCAGACTAATATAAAAAAGCCTTGATATTAGACCAACACTGGTCACCACCTGGGTCAACCATTATGGCCTGCCAATCAAAAAATAGTTATTTCCTTATGCTGGCCCCCTTTTGCAGGGCACTGTATTGTCTCCTAAGCAAGTGTACAAGCCCGCACTAAATTTCACACTATTTGATTCCTACACTTCACACGAAATGTGGTGTGAAGGCAAGTTTACTGCTGTGACTGGAGATTCTCTTTAGTATTGTAGTTTGAAACTAGCATGTATATTTTGTGCACCTAGTAGAGTTATCCTTAAAGTCACCCTGTCTTTGGGCTCTAGTTCTGTAGTCCCTGTTTAAATGAGGATCAATAGGAGGTAAGACAAGAGATTTGGTCCCATCT
>Ga0116226_10005538_pt1 | contig 11277 bp, 10 predicted proteins | sample S1TSphfallax_FD_89692 | JGI IMG/M metagenome (GOLD analysis project Ga0116226, IMG submission 89692) | Host-associated microbial communities from peat moss isolated from Minnesota, USA - S1T2_Fa - Sphagnum fallax MG | ecosystem: Host-associated > Plants > Peat moss > Unclassified | place: USA... | reverse complement strand
TCGGGATCGCGCGCACCGATGGCCCGCGTGATGTCCAGGATGCGCTGCAACAGCTCGGTTTTGTGGCGCAGTACGAACTGGCGCGCGGGATGGTCGGGGTCGCTGAATTCGGCGGCCACATTGACGAAGGGGCAGCCGCGATAGTCGGGGGCGGCGGCCCGTTCGGCCCAATCGGCGAAGAACTGCGGCAATTGCCGTTGCGGCGCGTCGGGATGCTTGGCCACGCTGGCCTCGAATTTATCCCAGAAGCAGCGTTCCTGCCGTTCGAGGTAAGCCAGCATCAAAGCCTCTTTTGAGGCGAATTGTCGATACAGACTCATCTTGTTGACGCCGGCGCGGGCGACCACGGAGTCGACCCCGACATTGCGCACCCCTTCCCGATAGAACAAGGCGTCGGCCGCGTCGAGCAAGCGCTGTTGCGCGTGCTCGGCGCGGATCGACGGTCGTGGGGTGATGGTGGATGAACTCATGGCGTGGCTCCATACAGCGGAATACTTGACATGTTACTGCTCGGTAACTAGTATCGCAATACAAGATGTTACCGACCGGTAACGTTGTGCCAGTTCAGGCTCGCTCGATACAAACAATGAATACAACACTCGCGAAATTCCAGCAGCAACTGGCGGCGCGCATCGGCCGGCGTTTTCACTATGGCTGGCTGGCCTTGGTGGTGACTTTTCTGGTCCTGCTGGCGGCGGCCGGCAGCCGTGCCACGCCGGGCGTCCTGATGTTGCCGTTGGAGCACGAGTTCGGCTGGAGTCGCGCCACCATCTCGCTGGCGATTTCGATCAATATCGCGCTGTATGGCTTGGCCGGCCCATTTTCGGCTGCTGCCATGCAACGTTTCGGTGTTCGCCCCACTGTGTTGGGTGCACTCGCGGTGCTCGGTGGCGGCGTTGCGCTGACCTCGCTCATGACGGCACCCTGGCAAATGGTGCTGTTATGGGGCGTGGTGGTCGGCAGCTCGACCGGGGTGCTGGCGCTGACCTTGTCTGCCACCATCGTCGGGCGCTGGTTCGTCCAGCATCGCGGCCTGGCCATGGGCATACTCACGGCCAGTACCGCCACCGGCCAGTTGGTGTTTCTGCCGATGCTGGCGGCCATCGCCGAACATCACGGCTGGCGCCCGGTAGTGCTGGTGGTGGCGGCGGCGCTGTTCCTGGTCTGGCCCCTGGTGATGTTTTTGCTGCCCGAACATCCGGCGCAGTTGACGCTCAGGCCCATCGGCGCGGCCGATAGCACGCCCATCGTGGCGCCTGCCGCTAGCGGCAATCCCATCGTGACGGCGTTTTCGACGCTGTCGCAGGCCGCCCGACATCGCGATTTCTGGCTGTTGTTTTTCAGTTTTTTCATCTGCGGCGCCAGCACCAACGGCTATATCGGCACGCACTTTATCGCGATGTGTGCCGATCACGGATTCAGTGAAGTGCATGGTGCCTCGATTCTGGCTTCGATGGGCGTGCTCGATCTGTTCGGCACCACCCTGTCGGGCTGGCTGTCGGATCGCTTCAATAGCCGCGTCCTGCTGTTCTGGTATTACGGTTTGCGTGGGCTGTCGCTGATTTATCTGCCTTATGCCTTCGGTTTCGATTTCTTCGGTTTGCCGGTGTTCGCGCTGTTCTATGGCCTGGACTGGATTGCGACCGTGCCGCCCACGGTGCGTTTGGCCAACGATGTGTTCGGTCCCCGCGCCGCGCCGGTGGTGTTCGGCTGGGTCGTGGCGGGTCATCAACTGGGCGCCGCCACGGCGGTGCTGGGCGCGGGCCTGATGCGCGCCAGCCTGGGCAATTACACCCTGGCTTCGATGATATCCGGCGGCCTGTGCCTGATCGCGTCCTTCCTGGTACTGCGCATCCATCGCGGCGCGCCGGTCAATCTGACGCTGCCAGGCAGCGCGGTGCCGTCAGCGGCGGGGACATCCGGGCGTTGAGTCGGTGCGCCGAAGCCATGACCTGAAGTTTCATCCCGGTGCGGTATCCTCCGCACAAGAATGCGCGTAGCCCCCGCGATTGCGCTAGAATCGCGCCCTTACCCCTGTTCCAGCACGACCCACCCCTGCACGTCCGACCGGACGCGGATCCCGCGCCGGCGGACGCTATTTTCCTATGGCCCAGATGAATTACTGCGCAATCGATTTCGGTACCTCCAACTCGGCCGTGGCATTGCCTGCCCCCGCCGGCGAGGTCGGCGCGCCCATCCGGCTGGCGCCGGTCGAGGGGCTGTTGCCCACCTTGCCGACTGCGGTGTTCTTCAATGTCGATGAGGGCGTGCGGGAATTCGGCCGGGCCGCCGTGCAAGCCTATGTGGACGGTTATGATGGCCGCCTGATGCGCTCGCTGAAAAGCATCCTGGGTTCGAGTCTGGCCGAGCAGACCACCGAAATCGGTGATGGCAGTGCAATCCGCTTTATCGATGTGATCGCCTTGTTTTTGCAGCATCTCAAGGACAAGGCGGAGGCCGTCACCCAGACCCACCTGGAGCGCGCGGTGCTGGGGCGGCCGGTGTTTTTTGTCGACGACGATCCGGTTGCCGACCGCATGGCCCAGAATCAACTGGCGCAAGCGGCGCAGGCGGTGGGCTTGAGTGAAATCCATTTCCAGTACGAGCCGATCGCGGCCGCTTTCGACTACGAATCGCGTTTGCAGGAAGAGCGTCTGGCGCTGGTGGTCGACATCGGCGGCGGTACCTCGGACTTCTCGCTGGTACGCGTCGGGCCGCAGCGGGTCGGCCTGCTGGATCGCTCGACCGATGTGCTCGGCCATCACGGGGTCCATATGGCCGGCACGGATTTCGACCGCCGCGTCGAGTTGGCCAGCATCATGAGCGAACTCGGTTACCGCACGCTGGATCCGGAAGGGCGTGAAGTGCCGAACCGGGTCTACTTCGATCTGTCGACCTGGCATTTGATCAACTCGGTCTATGCCCCGCGCCGCGTCGGTGAATTCCGCCTGCTCAAGCACCTGTACAACGATACGCGTTATCACGACCGTCTGTTGCGCGTGATCGAGCGGCGCCTCGGTCATGCCTTGATGGGGCGTGCCGAACGCGCCAAGATTGATGTGGCGGCGGGGGGGCAGACCTCGATCGATCTGGATCAGATCGAGGATGAACTGGTGATCGCTTTCAATAGCGCCCAGTTGATGGAAGCCGGCGCCGAGGAAACCCAACGTATTGTCGACGCCGCGCGGGCTACCGTCGAGATGGCAGGGGTGCGACCGGAGCAGGTCGCGGCGCTGTATTTCACCGGCGGCAGTACCGGGCTTAAGTTCCTGACCGAGGCGATTGCGGCTCAGTTTCCCGCTGCCGCGGCGGTGTTTGGTGACCCGCTCGCCAGCGTGGCGCAAGGGCTAGGCATCCATGCGCGGCATCTGTTTGCCCCGCGCGCCTAGCGCGTTGCGCAGGGACGAAAAAAAACCCCGCTGACGCGGGGTTTTTTTGCACCATACCGCCTAGGCGGTATGCGGGCTCTTGCTGCTTACATCGGCTTGATGTTAGCGGCTTGCTTGCCCTTCGGACCGGTGCGAATTTCGAAGGTAACCTTCTGGTTTTCTTGCAGCGTCTTGAAGCCGTCTGCACGAATTTCCGAGAAGTGTGCGAACAGGTCTTCGCCGCCGCCGTCCGGGGTGATGAAGCCAAAGCCTTTCGCGTCGTTAAACCATTTGACGGTGCCGGTTTCCATATTACTTTCCTAAAATAAAAATTGAAGTGAGCTGACGCTCGTTGTGCACGGAATCAAGGAAGGGTAAATATGACAACCGGAGTACCGCTGGGGAGACTGCGCTGTAACAAATATTCGCCACTTGAAGATCCTGCCACGCCTTTATACGGCCAATTGAGGCGACGGTCAAGCCCCCGAAATCACTGTGTCGCGCCTTCTGCGACAAATTCAGCAAAATATAGGACCCGATCGTGGGAAATGCCACGCCGCGCGTGGCTTGAGGAGCGAATTCGCCTGTTAATCGGTGCTATCGCGCAAACCGGGCCAGGTCGGTGCGTAGGCGGGACCCAGACCGAATAGATCGAGGGCGCGGGCGGCGCTGTGGTCGATCAGTTCGTCGACCGACGCGGGGCGATTGTAGAAGGCGGGGACCGGTGGGAAAATCACGCCGCCCATTTCGGTGACGGCCGTCATATTGCGCAGATGCGCGAGATTCAGCGGGGTTTCCCGCACCATCAGGACCAGTCGGCGGCGCTCTTTGAGGACCACATCGGCGGCGCGGGTGATCAGGTTGTCGGCAAAACCGTGGGCCACCGACGCCAAGGTTTTCATCGAGCACGGCGCGATGATCATGCCTTCGGTCGCAAACGAGCCGCTGGCAATGCTGGCGCCGACATCGCGCACATTGTGCACCACGTCGGCCAGCGCATGCACGGCATTGCGCTCCAGCCCCACTTCATGCTGCAGGGTGAGCCAGCCCGATGCCGATACTAGTAGATGGGTTTCGACCCCGCCGCGGGCACGCAGCAGGGTGAGCATGCGCACGCCATATGCCGCGCCCGAGGCGCCGGTGATGGCGACGATCAGGCGGCGGGGTGCGCTAACGGGCGCCGCAGCGTCGGCGGGTATCGTCATGGCGGCTACCAGCCGAGCGCGCGAACGTGCTTAAGCCGTGGCAAACAGGGTTTGCAGTTCGCCCGATTCGTACATTTCCATCATGATGTCCGAACCGCCGACGAATTCGCCGTTCACGTAAAGCTGGGGAATCGTCGGCCAGTTGGCGAATTCCTTGATGCCCTGGCGGATTTCCGGGTCTTCCAGCACGTTGACGGTGTAGGGTTGATTCACACCGCAGGCTTTCAGAATCTGAATCGCGCGGCCCGAGAAACCGCACATCGGAAACTGTGCGGTGCCTTTCATGAACAGGACGACCGGGTTGCCGTCGACGATTTGCTTGATGCGTTCTTGCGTTTCCATATGCGACCTTGCGATAAGAATTGCCGCCGTGACTCGGGACGGGCCGTGCGCGGGCCGGTGGCCCGACCTTGCGCGCCAACCAGGCGGCTCAATACGAGATGATAGCGGATTTCGCCGCAATCGACCGAGCGCGCACGCCTGCGCGGCTCAGGTAGAGCCGGTGCCCGGGTAGCGCCCGCCGGTCGCGCGCGGAATGCCCGCCAGATCCTGCTCCGAGCGCACCGCTTCGAAGCCGCGCGCGCAGAGCAAAGCGGCCACCTCGGCGCTCTGGTCGTAGCCATGCTCGAGCCACAACTGGCCGCCCGGCACAAGAAAATCCGGTGCCTGGGCAATCAGAATGCGCAGGGCATCCAAACCGTCGGCCTCATCCGTCAGGGCCCCGCGCGGTTCGAAGCGCAGATCGCCTTGCTGCAGATGCGGGTCGTCGCGGCGGATATAGGGCGGATTGCTGACGATCACGTCGTAGCGCGTCTGGCTTGCCCCGGGCAGCAGCGGTCCGAGAGCCTGATACCAATCACCCAGATGCCAGATGATCGGTCCGCCAGCGCGGTCGGTGGCGAGCAGGCGCTCGCCATTGGCGCGCGCGACCGCCAGCGCGGCCGCACTGCGGTCGGTGGCGCTGACTTGTGCCGCGGGCAGATGCGTTGCAATGGCGAGCGCGATCGCGCCGCTGCCGGTGCCCAGGTCCAGCACTCGCGCTTGCGGCAGCGTGCGGCAGGCCGCTAGTGCGAGCTCCACCAGCAACTCGGTTTCCGGACGCGGAATCAGCACATCGGGGGTGACGGCCAGGGCCAAACCATAGAATTCACGCGTGCCGACCAGTTGCGCGATCGGCACGCCGGCCAGGCGCTGCATCGCCAAATGTCGGTAGTGCTGCACCTGTGCCGGCGGCAGCACCTCGTCCGCGCGCGTGATCAGCGCGGTACGCGGCCAGCCCAGCACATGACACAACAGGATGCGTGCTTCCATCGGATCGAGTGCGATCGATGCGGGCGGCACATCGGCGGGCGTGTCGGCTTCCGGGGTTGTCGTTGGCGTCGTTGCCGGCTTTACTGTCGGATCGGGATAGCGTGCACGCAGCAAACCCGCCGGGGTTGCTGCCGGCGGATAGGGGGGCGTGTCCAAGGGCGTGGTCATGGCCGTTGCCAACCTTATTCGCTGTCGCCCAAGGCGGCCAGCAGTTCGGCCTGATGCTCGCTGACCAGGGCGTTGATCATTTCGTCGAGGTCGCCGTCCATGATGGCGTCCAGTTTATACAGCGTCAGGTTGATGCGGTGATCGGTCATCCGCCCTTGGGGGAAATTGTAGGTGCGGATGCGCTCCGAGCGGTCGCCCGAACCGACCAGGCTTTTACGCGCGGCGGCCTCCTTGGCATGCTGCTCCTGATACTGCCGGTCCATGATGCGGGCGGCCAGCACCTTCAAGGCGCGATCTTTGTTCTTGTGTTGCGAGCGGTCGTCCTGGCATTCGACCACGATGCCGGTCGGCAGGTGGGTCACGCGCACCGCGGAATCGGTTTTGTTGATGTGCTGACCACCGGCGCCGGAGGCGCGGAAGGTATCGATGCGCAGGTCGGCTGGATTGATCTGCACTTCGCTGATTTCGTCGGCTTCCGGCAGGATGGCCACGGTGCAAGCCGAGGTATGGATGCGACCCTGGGCCTCGGTGGCGGGTACCCGCTGCACGCGATGCGCGCCCGACTCGAACTTGAGCCGCGAATACACGCCCTGACCGACCAGACGGACGATCACTTCGCGATAGCCGCCCAGATCCGACTCGCTTTCCGACATCATCTCGACCTGCCAGCGCTGGCGTTCGGCGTAGCGCAAATACATGCGCAGCAGGTCGCCCGCGAACAGTGCGCTTTCGTCGCCGCCGGTCCCTGCGCGGATTTCCAGAATGATGTTGCGTTCGTCGTTGGGATCTTTGGGCAACAACATGGTCTGCAGTTCGGCTTGCAACTGCGTCATGCGCTCGCGCGCGGCGCCGACTTCCTCTTCGGCAAAGGCTTTCATGCCCGGGTCGCTCAGTAATTCCTGCGCCGTCGCTTCATCGCTGCGGGCCTGGCGCCAACGTTCGTATTGCTCGACCACCGGCGCCAGTTCGGCGTGTTCGCGGTTGAGTTTGCGGTACTGGTTCATGTCGGCAGTGATGTCTTCACGGCTCAACAGCAGATTGAGTTCGGCCAGCCGCTGGGCAAGCTGGTCGAGTTTGTTTTGCATGCTGGCTTTCATCGCGTCGGGCTAGGCAGAAAGTAAGGCTGAACAGGCTGGGAGGTCAGGCGGTACCCAATGGCGCACAGGACCGCTTGGAAGATGAGGATGGCGGTGCCGTTCGTTGTGGCTTGGCGCGGGACAAGGCATGACGCCGGCCATCACCACGGTGTGCCGCCACAGGCGAGCGTCGCTAACGCTCGTTAGAGCCGGAGGATTTGAACAGGGCCGGCAGCAGGCTGACCAGCGCTTCGCGCTCGTTGCCCTGAGCATGGTTCAACGCGTGGGTCGGACCATGAATGAATTTGTTGGTAAGCGCTTGCGACAGCGCTTCGAGCACACTGGCCGGGTCGTCGCCGCGCGCCAGCATTTTCTGCGCGCGTTCGAGTTCGGCGCGGCGCAGCGCGTCGGCATTGGCGTGCAGGCCGCGGATAACCGGCACCACGCTACGCGCATCCAGCCATTGCATGAAATGCTGGACCCGCGTTTCGATGATGGCTTCGGCCTGGGCCACGGCTGCCTGACGCAGTGCATTGCCTTCCTGCACGATCGCGCCCAGGTCGTCGACGGTGTAGAGGAACACGTCCTCGAGCTGACCGACTTCGGGTTCGATGTCGCGCGGCACAGCCAAGTCGACCATGAAAATGGGGCGCCGGCGGCGCGCGCGCAACGCGCTTTCGACCGCCCCCAGACCGATGATGGGCAGGGTGCTGGCGGTGCAGGAGACCACAATATCGAATTCGTGCAGGCGGCTGGGAAGATCGGCCAGCGGCATGGCCTTACCGCCGAAGCGATCGGCCAGACGCGTGCCGCGTTCGGCGCTGCGGTTGGCGATGACCAGCTCGCGCGGGTTTTGCGCGGCAAAATGGGTCGCGCACAACTCGATCATTTCGCCTGCGCCGATAAACAACACGCGTTGCTTGGCGATATTGTCGAAAATTCGCTGGGCCAGACGCACGGCGGCGGCGGCCATGGAGACCGAATGGGCCCCGATTTCGGTTTGCCCGCGCACTTCCTTGGCGACCGCGAAGGTGCGCTGGAACAGTTGATTCAGGTAGGTGCCCAGGGCGCCGGCCTCGGAGGCGGTGCGCACGGCGTCCTTCAACTGACCGAGAATCTGGGTTTCGCCCAGCACCATGGAATCGAGACCGCTGGCGACCCGAAACGCATGGCGCACGGCATCCGATTGCGGTAAAGCGTACAGGTGCGGGGCGAGTTCTTCGACCGGCAGGTTGTGATACTTGGACAGCCATTGCACCGCCTGCTCGCGCGCGGCGCGGTCGTCGGTGGCGCAATAGATTTCGGTGCGGTTGCAGGTGGAAAGAATGGCCGCTTCGGCCAGGCCACCCAGCAGCGGGGCTTGCCCCGGCAACAAACGCGTGTGCCAAGCCTCTTTCAGGGTCTGCAGCGCGGGTTTGATCTGCTCAAGCGGGAACGCCACGCGTTCGCGTAAAGCGACCGGCGCGGTGTGGTGATTGATCCCGATGGTGAGCAGTTGCATGACGATATAGAGTCCTCAACCCCATATTATAACTTTTTCGACTCGGACTCACCCCAAGCCCCAGGTGTGGCCCGTGATGGGGGCCCGTCGAGATGCCCTTTTTACCACGTCCGCGACGCATCCCGCGTAGGTGACGCGCGCTTGCTTCCCGAGCGCAGCGGCCCTTAAACTGGCTGGATGAGCGCGGGTGGGGCGGCTGCGTTGCGGCCAGGTCACCCCTGAGTCTGTATGTCGCACCCGTAGTACGTCAGGCCGCCAGCTTGCCACGGTCCGAGCGTCGTGGTGACGCGCCCTGCAGGGGCGTTGACGTATATCAAGTCGCCCGGCGCGCTGGCGGCGGCCATTTCGCTATCACAAAAAAGGGGCCAGGATGGGCTGGTTGGGAACGGCGTGGATAGGTGCCGTGATCGGAGGATTGGGCTGGCGCTGGCACCCGGCGCGCGGCCTCTTCAAGTTATGGCTTTCAGTGGCGGCCTGCGCGGCTGGCGCTTGCCTGGCCAAACTGGCCGGTAATCTGAGCGGCCTTTTTTATGACGGACAGTCGCTCGAATGGCTGACTTCGGTGCTGGTCGCCGTCATCGTGGTGGCTTTATTGGGTCGCGCCGCGACACGCCGCGGCGCGCGGCCGTAAAATAGCGTTTCGGCATAGTCGGCCCGCCACAAGCGGCCGCGCACCCCCGTCGATTTAGCCGGCTTCCTCATCCGAGGGGGCCGCCGACGGCGATATACCTTATCGGCCGACAGCTTCGGCCCATTACGACAGACAGGTCCATTATGAATGCTCGCACCCCCGTCAGCACGCTGCCCCAGGCGCGCATCGCGCAATTGCGCGCGGTTCTGCGCGACACCGGTTATGCCGCGTGTATCGTGCCTTCCTCGGATCCGCATCTGTCCGAATATCTGCCGGGCGCTGGCAAGGCCGTAGCTGGCTGTCCGGTTTCACCGGCTCGGTCGGCACCCTGGTGGTGACCGAAACATTTGCCGGGGTGTGGGTCGACAGCCGCTATTGGGTGCAGGCGGAGGCCGAATTGGCCGGCAGCGGCGCAGTCTTGATGAAGATGCCGCTAGGCGCGGCTCAACCGCACGCCGAGTGGCTGGCCGCTAATCTGCCCAGCGGCGCCAAGGTGGCGGTCGACGGTACGGTGCTGGGTATGGCCGCAGCACGCATGCTGCGCGCCACCCTGGGCGAACGCGGCATCACGCTGGATACCGGGGTCGACCTGCTCGACGCCGTGTGGCCCGATCGGCCCGCACTGCCGGAAACCCAGGTGTACGCGCATGAAGCGCCGTTCGCGCCGCGCTCGCGTAGCGACAAGCTGACGCAAATCCGCACGGCCATGCGCGAGCACGGTGCCGACTGGCACTTTGTCTCGACCCTCGACGATATCGCCTGGATTTTCAATCTGCGCGGCGCCGACGTCAGCTATAACCCGGTGCTGGTCGCCCACGCGCTGATCGGCCCGGAGCGCGCCACGCTGTTTATTTCCGAAGGCAAGATCCCGCCGGCGCTGGCAGCGCAATTGGAGGCCGATGGCGTAAGCTTGGCCCCCTACGCCCAAGCGCAGTCGGCGCTGGCTGCACTGCCGGCGACCACGCTGCTGATCGACCCGCGCCGCGTCACCTTCGGCTTGCTGCAGGCGGTGCCCCAGGAGCGCGTCAAAGTGATCGAGGCGGTCAATCCCTCGACCTTCGCCAAATCGCGCAAGACCGAAGCGGAAGCGGCGCATATCCGCGCCACCATGGAGCAGGACGGCGCCGCACTGTGCGAATTCTTCGCCTGGTTCGAAGCCGCCTTTGGCCGCGAACGCATCACGGAACTGACCGTCGACGAGAAGCTGAGCGCGGCCCGTGCGCGTCGGCCGGGTTTTGTCTCGCTCAGTTTTTCGACCATCGCCGGCTTCAATGCCAATGGCGCAATGCCGCACTATCGCGCCTTGCCTGAATCGCACTCGGTGATCGAAGGCGACGGCCTGCTCTTGATCGATTCCGGTGGCCAATACGTGGGCGGCACCACCGACATCACCCGGGTGATTCCGATCGGCACGCCCAGCGATGCGCAGAAGTGGGATTTCACCTGCGTGCTGAAAGGCACCATCGGCCTGTCGCGCGCCCATTTTCCGCGCGGCATCCGCTCCCCTATGCTGGATGCGATCGCCCGCGCGCCGATGTGGCAGGCCGGCGTCGATTACGGTCACGGCACCGGACACGGCGTGGGTTATTTCCTCAACGTGCACGAAGGCCCGCAGGTGATTTCCTACTACGCACCAGCCGAACCCTGGACCGCGATGGAACCCGGCATGATTACTTCGGTGGAGCCGGGCCTGTATCGCGAAGGCAAGTGGGGGGTGCGGATCGAGAACTTGGTGCTGAACGTGCCCGCCGGTGAAACCGAGTTCGGCAATTTCCTCAAGTTCGAAACGCTGACGCTATGCCCGATCGACACGCGCTGCATCGTCAAGAGCATGTTGTCCGCGGAGGAGATCGATTGGCTCAACGCCTATCACGCGGAAGTGCGACGTCGCCTGAGCCCGCATGTGACGGGGGCGGCGGCCGAGTGGTTGCAGACGCGGACTGAGGCGATTTAAGGCGGTTTGTCGCAAGCGGAACCGTCGGTCGGACACGATGTGACAAACGGTTCCGCGACACGC
>Ga0116226_10005537_pt1 | contig 11277 bp, 8 predicted proteins | sample S1TSphfallax_FD_89692 | JGI IMG/M metagenome (GOLD analysis project Ga0116226, IMG submission 89692) | Host-associated microbial communities from peat moss isolated from Minnesota, USA - S1T2_Fa - Sphagnum fallax MG | ecosystem: Host-associated > Plants > Peat moss > Unclassified | place: USA... | reverse complement strand
GGGAGGGGGGTTGGGGGTTGGGTGGTTGTGCCGGCGGTTGTTCGGGGGGGCTGGGGGGGGGGGGGGGGCCGGTTTTGGGCCGATTTTTGTGCGGAAGCTGGGGGGGGGGGGGGCGGTGGGGGGGGCGATTTTGTATTTTCCGGGGGGGGGGTTGGGTCTGCGGGGGGGGGCGGCGGCGCGGGGGGGGGTGGCGCCGCGGTGGGGTTTTGCGCAGGCGGTGTGGCTGGTGGTGCAGTTTTTTGCGATGCAGGTGGCGACGCAGATTGTGGTGGTGGTGGTGCTGGTGGTGGCGCGGCTGGTGGCGGTGCGGCTGGGGCGGCATGTGCCGGCGCTGGATTTTCATGACGGGATGGCGGGGCTGGGGGGGCTGGTGGTGCTGGCGACGGTGGCGGGTTATCTGGCGGCGGCCTGGTGGAGCGTGTGGTATATTGGGCGGCTGGGCGGCGAGCGGGTGCGAGATGGGGGCCCGGCGGGTATTGGGTGGCGGCCGGCGCCGCCTCGCGCCTACCTGGTGGCGGTGGGGTGCCTGGTGGCGGTGGGGGCGGCGAGCCTGGTGGTGCAGCATGTGTTTCCGCCACCAGCGAATGAAGCGGCCAGGAACATTATTGTGCAGATTTTTGGCGGTGCGGCGTGGAAAATCGCGGTTTTGTTTGTGATGGCGGCGGTGCTGGCGCCATTTACCGAGGAGCTGGTGTTTCGGGGTGGGATGATTGCAGCGCTGTCGCCGCGGCTGGGGGCGGTGTGGGCGGCGGTGGCGACGAGTGTGGTGTTTACGATGTGCCATATCGAGGAAACGTGGAGCTACCATGCGGGGATGCTGGTGATTTTGAGCATCGCGGTGGCGCTGGCGTGGCTGCGGCTGAGGTATCGGTCGATCCGGCCGGGGATATTGCTGCATGTGCTATTTAATGGGTTTGGGGTGCTGGCGCTGGCGCTGGGGCGGTGAGCGTGGCGGTGAATTTGAGGTTTGCGGGCAAAGGGCGTAAACTGCGGCAACTATACGATTTTATGTTTATGGGTTGGAGATTGCTATGGGTGGTTTGAGCATTTGGCACTGGATGATTGTGCTGGTGGTGGTGTTGCTGCTGTTTGGCACCGGCAAGGTTAGCAATCTGATGGGCGAATTCGGCAAGGGGATTAAGTCGTTCAAGCAGAATGTGGCGGATGAGGGGAAGAAGCCGGATGCGTCGATGGCGGATTCGGCGCAGCCGATTCCCAATCCGGGTTCGATCAGCGCGCCTCTGATGGAATCGGTGACCGAGAAATCGACCACCGGCCGCGGCTAAACAGGAATGTCACGGCTGGCTGAGGCGGCGGCTTCGCTGGTCGAGGCCGGGCGGCGCATGGATGCGGTGGGGTGGGTGCCGGGGTCGGCGGGGAATTTGTCGGCGCGGCTGGATGGGGAGAGCGTGGCGATTACGCGGTCGGGGGTGCATAAGGGGCGGCTGAAGGCGGAGGATATTATCGAGGTTTCGCTGGAGGGGGTGGCGCGGGAGCAGGGGCAGAAGCCTAGCGCTGAGACGTTGCTGCATTGCCAGTTGTATCGGCTGTTTCCGCCGGTTGGGGCGGTTTTGCATGGGCATTCGGTGGCGGCGACGGTGCTGTCGATGATGGATGGGCCGATTTATTTCTCGGGGTATGAGGTGGTGAAGGCGTTTGGGTTTGCGACGCATGAGCTGGATGTGGAGCTGCCGGTGTTTGAGAATGACCAGGATATTGGGCGGCTGGCCGGGGTGATTGAGCCGATGCTGGTGGAGGAGGCGCCCATCGGGTATGTTATTCGCGGCCACGGGGTTTATGCGTGGGGCAGCAGCGTGGAACATGCGTTCTGGCGGCTGGAGGCGTTGGAATTCTTGCTGACATGCGAGTTGGAGAGAAGGAAGATAAAATGAGCCAGCTAACGATTTTTGATGATATGCGGCCGGAGCAGCCGGTGCTGCGCACCAGCGATGCCGAGGCGATGGGGCGCGAGCTTGCGGCGATTGGGGTGCGGTTTGAGCGGTGGGATAGCCCTGTTGCGCTTTCGCCGGATGATTCGTCCGAGGTGATTTTGGAGGCTTATAGGCCGTATCTGGATGAGCTGATGGGCGATGCGGGGGCGGGGTCGGCCGATGTGATTAAGATGGCGCCGGATAACCCGAATTATGGGCCGATGCGGGCGAAGTTTTTGTCCGAGCATATTCATACCGAGGATGAGATTCGGTTTTTTGTGCATGGCGGCGGGCATTTTGTGATGCATGTGAATGGGCGGGTGTATGACGCGTATTGCGAGGCGGGGGATTTGATTTCGGTGCCGGCGAATACGAAGCATTGGTTCGATGCGGGGGAGAAACCGTATTTTACGGCGCTGCGGGTGTTTACGGATACGAGTGGGTGGACGCCGCATTATACGGGGGATGCGATATCGGAGAGGTTTGTGGTGGCTTGAAGGAAGTATTATCCGCAGATTAGGCAGATTAACGCAGATGGTTCAGGTCATGCGTGGAGGTCTGAGCGTGGGGTTCAGCCGGTGGCGGTTTGACCCCGCGCGAAGCGGACCAAAAGTTTTTTGCGCGCTTTTTTCAAAAAAGAAGTTCTTTCCTGCTTAACGCGTTAACCGCTTATACATTTGGAAAATTTAAGGTCGTTAAGTGACGATTAGTTGGCTTGCCTAAAACGGCGCCGTCCAATGGCAAATGCGTCGGATTTTTAGGTAGGCTTCATGAATTATATTGTCGAACCGCGGCCCGTGACGGGTCTGATCACGGGGCAACGCGCGCCGGAGTTGCTGCGCGATGAGCGGCTGCATGAGATTGTGGCGAAAACGGCGGCCCGGACGCCGCTGGCGGTGGCGCTGCGGTTTGGCGAGACGTTCATGACCTATGAGGAATTGGACCGGCTGGCGGGGGAGTGGGCGTGCGGGCTGCGGGCGCTGGGGGCGCGGCCGGGGCGGGTGGTGGGGGTGTGGTGCGAGCGCGGGCCGGCGCTGTTGGTGATGGTGCTGGCGGTGTTGAAGAGTGGGGCGGCGTTTTTGCCGTTTGATTCGCATGCGCCGGCGGAGCGTGTGGCGGGCTGCCTGGAGGATGCCGCGGCGTGTTTGCTGGTGACGGATGAGGCGCATCATGGGCGCGTTTCCGTGCCTGGCTGCGCGGATGTGGGCGTGGATGCGATCTGCGTGGCCGCTTTTGGCGAGGGTTTGCCGGCGGAGCGGCCGGAGGCGGATTCGGCGGCTTATATTATTTATACGTCTGGCTCGACGGGCAAGCCGAAGGGGGTGGCGATTAGCCACAAAAATATTTGCCATCTGGTGCGTTCGGAAAACGTGATTCTTAGGCTCAATGGCAGCGATGTTGTGTATCAGGGGTTTTCCATCGCGTTTGATATGGCGCTGGAGGAAATTTTTATCACGTGGCTGGCGGGGGCGTGTTTGTATGTCGCCTCGGCGGAGGAGGTGAAGAATTTTGACCGGCTGCCGGCGCTGCTGACGGCGCGGCGAATCAGCGTGCTGCACTGCGTGCCTTCGATGCTGGCGATGCTGGAGGATGATTTGCCGTCGTTGCGGTTGATTAACGTTGGCGGCGAGGCTTGCCCGGATTCTTTGGTGCAAAAATTCTGGCGGCCGGAGCGGCGGATGTTGAATACGTACGGGCCGACCGAGACCGCGGTGACGGCGACGGCGGCGGAATTGCATCCGAAGATGCCGGTGACGATTGGGGTGTTGCTGCCCAATTATACCGGGATGATTTGCGACGCGCATGGGCGGCCGGTGCCGGAGGGCGAGCTGGGCGAGCTTTACATCGGCGGGCCGGGGGTGGGGTTGGGCTATGTGAACCGGCCGGAACTGACGGCCGAGAAGTTTTTGCCAGCGTCGGAGTTTTGGGCTGTGGCGCGGCATGGCAATTTTTTTTACCGCACCGGGGATGCGGCGCGGCTGAACGCCAACGGGCAACTGGAATTGCAGGGGCGGCTGGATGCGCAGGTGAAGCATCGCGGGTTTCGCATCGAGCTGGGTGAGATCGAGCAGGCGCTGGTGGCGCTGCCGGGCGTGCGCGGGGCGGTGGTGATGCTGCGCGGCGAGGGTGCGGGGGAATTTCTGGCGGCGGTGATTTCGCATGAATCGGGCGATGCGGATGAGGCGGCGATGAAGGCGGAGCTGCACAAGACGCTGCCGTGCTACATGGTGCCGGCAGTGATTGCTGCGCGGGCGGACTTGCCGCGGCTGCTGAGCGGGAAACTTGACCGGCAGGCCTGCGCGAAACTGGAATTTCGTAAAACCGATGGGCCGGCTGTGGATGATGCGGACCATGCCGAATGCCTGGCGGGATTCAGGAAATTGTTTGGGCATCGGCCGGTGGCGGCCACCGATGATTTTTTTACTGATCTTGGTGGACATTCGCTGCTGGCGGCGGCTTTGGTTTCGGGGCTGCGGCAGGCGGAGCGGTTTGCGGGGATTTCGCTGCAGGATGTTTATGAGCTGCGGAATGCGGCGAAAATATCCGCGCGCTTTCCGGCTTGCGCGACGGGGCCGGCGCGTGAGGAGCTGGCGGAGGATACGGGGGCCGCGCGGCGCCATGTTTGGTGCACGCTGGCGCAGGCGCTGGCGTTGATTCCGGTTTTTGGCATGGCGGCGCTGGAGTTTTTGGCGCCTTATGCGGCTTTCGAAGCTTTTTTGCCGCGCGGCATTCTGGCGGGCGCGGCGGCGGCGCTGGCGGGGTTTATGGCGGTGCCGGTGGCGGTGATGGTGGTGGCGGTGGCGGCGAAGTGGCTGTTGCTGGGGCGGGTGCAGGCGGGGCGGCACCGGTTATGGGGCGCGTTTTTCTTCCGGTGGTGGCTGGTGCAGAGGTTTTTGGCGCTGGTGGATGATGGTGTGTTCGCGGATTCGCCGCTGATGGCGATGTTTTATCGTGCGCTGGGTGCGCGAATCGGGCGGGACGCGCATCTGGGCGGTGTGGCGATGAGCGCGCCGGATTTGGTGCGTATTGGTGGCGGCGCGAGTTTGGGCGCCGGAGTCAAGCTGCAGGGCGCGCGCATCGATGGGGGCTGGCTGGTGATTGAGCCGATTGCCGTGGGCAGGGATGCTTATATCGGCACGGGGTGCGTGCTGGAGGGCGGATCCGCGGTTGGCGCGGGCGCGGAGCTGGCGAATTTGTCGCTGCTGAATCCGGGCGCGAAGGTGCCGGACGGGGAATTTTGGGCGGGTTCGCCGGCGTGCCGGCGCGGGCCGGCGATGCCCATGAGGCCCATGGCTGGTCGGCCGGAGGCGCCGGGCGCGTTGGGTTTTGCGTTGGTGGCGCTTATGCTTTTGCCGGTGGCGGGGTTGTTGCCGATGCTGCCGGGGCTTTGCATTCTGGCGGCGCATCCGCATGGCGGTGCGGCGGCGTTCGCGCCGGTGATCGGCGCGCTGTATGTGTTGTGTCTGGTGGCGGAGGTGACGGCGCTGCGGTGGCTGCTTTTGCCGCGCGTGCGAGCCGGCGTTCATGCGACTGCTTCGTGCTTCTATCTCAGGAAATGGATTTTGGACCGGGTGATGCAGCTGGCGGTGACGGCGCTGCATCCGCTTTATGCGAGCTTGTACGCGGCGCCGTTTTTCCGGGCGCTGGGCGCGCGCGTCGGGCGGGGTGCTGAAATCTCCACCGCCTCCTCGGTGACGCATGGGCTGCTGGAGATTGGGGACGGGGCGTTTGTGGCGGATGGCGTGGTGCTGGGGGATTCGGACATTCGCGGCGGGCGGATGACGCTGCGGAAAACGGTGCTGGGGCGGCGGGCGTTTTTGGGTAATTTCGCGGTGGTGCCGGATGGCGTGCGCATTGGTGATGACGCGCTGGTGGGCTGCCTGTCTGTGCCGCCTGATGAGGGGCTGGCGGATGGGCAGTCCTGCATGGGATCGCCGGCGCTGATTTTGCCGCGCCGGCAGGGCTCCACCAGTTTCGACGCGAAGCTGATCGACCGGCCGGGGGCCGGCCGGGTTGCGGCGCGGCTGGTGATTGAAACGTTCCGGATTCTGCTGCCGCGGGCGGCGGTGGTGGCGATGATTTTTGCCGGACTGGATGCGTGGGATTTTTGTCGCACGGCGCTGGGGTTTTGGGCGTTTTGCGCGGTGCCGCTGATCTATGCCGGGATTTTTGCGGCCCCGGCGGTCGCCAGTTGCGTCGCGCTGAAGTGGGCGCTGGCGGGGCGCTACGTGGCGGCGGAATATCCGCTATGGAGTGCGAAAGTGTGGTGCAGCGAGGCGGTGACGGCGGTGTATGAGGCGCTGGCGGTGCCGCTGGTGCTGCGGCACCTGCACGGCACGGCGTTTTTGCCGGCGGCGTTGAAATTGTTCGGGGCGAAGATGGGAAGGCGGGTTTATATGGACACCACCGACCTGACGGAATTCGACCTGGTGAGCATTGGTGATGACGCCATGCTGGATGCCGGCTGCGGCCCGCAGACGCATTTGTTTGAGGACCGGGTGATGAAAATCGGCGGGGTGGTGATTGGTGGCGGCGCGCAGCTGGGGGCGATGAGCGTGATGCTGCCGGGCTCCGAACTGGCGCCGGGGGCGAGGCTGGGGGCGCTTTCGATGGTGATGAAGGGCGAAACGATTATGGCGGGCGCGCGGTGGGCGGGGCTGCCGGTGGTGGCGGGGAAGTGAAGGAAGAAAGTAGCGCTTTTTTGAAAAAAAGCCCTACGCGGGCAGCGGCGCAAAAAACTTTTGCTAATCTGGGACTGGGGTGTTTTGACCGGCACGGGCCTGGGGAGTCCAAAGTTTTTTGGGCGCTTTTTTTCAAAAAAGCGCTGCTTTCTTCCTCACTTGAAACGGTTCTGGCGGATGTGCTGGATGTGCCGGAAGTGGCGGTTGGGCGGACGGCGCGGGGGAAGAGGGTGATCGAGGCGCCGGCGGGGGCGGGGATGAGTGTGAGTTATCGCGAGGAGTTTGCGATGCTGGCTGTGAATCACGACGGTGAGATCGGCGCCGATGTGGAAGTGATGCGGGATGATTTGGATTTTTTGGGCATTGCCCGAAGCTGTTTTGCGCCGGAGGAGGTTTTGCGGCTGGAAGCGGCGGACGGGCGGCGGCGAATGGAGAAATTTTTTGCGCTGTGGACGGCCAAGGAGGCGGTGCTGAAGTTTTCGGGCGCGGGGATAACGGGGGGGATGGATTCGCCGTGTTTGCCGGATTTGGAGCTGGGGGGACGGGCGGTGGTGGAGGGTGTGGAGGTTGTGGTGTCTCGGGGCGTGTTTGCGGGGCGGGAGGTTGTGACCGCAGTTGCGGCTGAGGCGCGCTTGTTTGGATAGGGGGCGCGACGCATAAGGGCGGCATGAGCGAGATTGCCGCCGTGCTGATGGATGTCGAGGGCACCACCACCCCAGTTACCTTTGTCACCCAGACGTTATTTCCGTATGCGCGAGGCAGGCTGGCGGCATGGTGCGCGGCCAATGCGGGGCATGCGGCGCTGGCGGCGGTGCGGGCGGCGGCGCCGGGCGAAGATGAAGTGGCGGCGCTGAGGGGCTGGATGGAGCGGGACGAGAAGGTGACGGTGCTGAAGGAGGTGCAGGGGCTGATCTGGGCGCACGGATATGCCAACGGCGAGATCGTGGGGGAGATTTATCCGGATGTGGCGCCGGCGGTGCGGCGGTGGGCGCGGGGTGGGGTGAAATTGTTTGTGTATTCGTCGGGGTCCGTGGCGGCGCAAAGGATGTTGTTTGGGCATAGCGCGGCGGGGGATCTGACGGGGCTGTTTGGCGGATTTTTTGATACGCGTGTTGGGGGCAAGAGGGCGGCGGAGAGTTATGCGGCGATTTCCCGTGGGACGAATGTGGCGGGTGGGGAGATGCTGTTTTTGTCGGATGTGGGGGAGGAGCTGGATGCGGCGAAGGCGGCTGGGCTGGTGACGTGCCAATTGGTGCGGGCGGCGGATGGGACGCGGGCAAGCGGGCGGCATGAGGTGGCGGAGGATTTTGACGAGGTGGCGAAAAAATTCGGGCTGCCGGCTGCGGTATGAGGTTTTTGCGGCGGCTGAAGGCGTGGGGGTTAAGCGCGCCCGGCAGATGTTTCTGGTGGGGTTTGGCCTGCGCTCTGGCGCTGCCACCACTGCACCTATTGCCCGCGCTGCTGGTGGCTGTGCCGGCGTTTCTACGGCTGCTGGGGGGGGCGAAGGACTGGCGGGCGGCGGCGTGGCGGGGCTGGCTGTTTGCGTGGGGGTTTCAGGTGGCCGGGCTGTACTGGATCACCGAGCCGATGATCGCGCAGTGGTGGATTTACTGGTGGCTGGTGCCGACGGGGGAGCCGGCGCTGGCGGCGGTGATCGCGCTGCTGTTTTATATGCCGGGGGCGGTGGTGGCGTATTGGGTGCGGCCGGGTTTTCCCCGCGTGCTGGTGTTCGCGGGCGGCTATGCGGCGGCGGAGATGGCGCGGCAGCTGAGTGTGGCGGATTTTATTTGGAACGCGTGGGGCACGGATTGGGCGATACCTGGGTTTTTGGGCACCGTGATGATCCAGCTGGCGAATGTGGTGGGGGTTTATGGGCTGACGTTTTTGACGGTGCTGGTGGCGGGTTCGCCTTTGCTGGGGCGGCGCGGGGTTTTGGCGGCGGTGGTGGGGCTGGGGGCGTGGGCGGGTTTTGGGTTTTGGCATTTGTCGCTGCCCACCACGGCGCCGGGCGTGAAACTGGCGCTGGTGCAGCCGGATTTTCCGGTGCCGGGGCTTTATGACCGGGCCTCGCTGCTGGCGCGGTGGCGCCAGCTGGAGGAGATGAGTGCTGCCGGGCTGCGGGCGGGTGCCAGTGCGGTGGTGTGGCCGGAGGGGGCGAGCCCGTGGCTGCTGGACACGGATTCCGCGGCGCGGGCGCAGCTGGCCCTGGTGATGGGGACGGTGCCGGTGATCGCGGGGTCGCTGCGGATTGCGGGGGTGGATGATTACCGCAATTCCATTGTGGTGACGGATGGGCCGGGGCCGGTGGCGGGGATTTATGATAAATGGCAGCTGGTGCCGTTTGGCGAATATATGCCGCGCTGGGTGCCGCTGATGATCACGCCGAAGGAGCTGGGGTCTGGGTTTTCGCCGGGCGGGGGGCCGGAGACGCTGCATATTCCTGGGCTGCCGCCGGTGGGGCCGTTTATTTGTTACGAGGCGGTGTATTCCGGGCAGATTGTGGATGAGCGGGACCGGCCGGCCTGGCTGGTGAACGTGACGGATGATTCGTGGTTTGGCAATTCGGCGGGGCCGAGGCAACATTTTGCCGACGTCCGGTTGCGGGCGGTGGAAGAGGGGCTGCCGATTGCGCGGGCCGCCAATTCCGGCATTTCCGGCATGGTGGACGCTTTTGGGCGGGTGAAATCGCGCTTGCCACTGGGTGCCGAGGGTGTGCTAATGGCTGATTTGCCGGGAGATTTGCCACGAGGGGTTTACGCGCGGCTGGGGCTATGGTTGCCGTTTATGTTGGTGGTGGGGGCAATGGTTTCTGGATTTCTAATTTCGCGTTTTGGGACGCATAAATTACAAGACGGTAAGCATGATATGTCTATTTAATAAGCCATCCGATTTGTTTTTATATTGTCTTATTGGTTAACCTCTGGTAACTGGGAAAGAAATGTCACAATTGTGACGCGCGGCTATTCTAGGTTGTCGGTTAAGACTTGTTCCGGCGCTGCGACTGAATAGATACGCCATTACGGCGGGCGATGGGATTAAAACAGAGTTAAGCGGCCCAGGCCGCGGATGGCGGAGATGAATTACGTAATGGCTGAAGAGAATGTTGAGTCGCCGGGGCGGGACAGCCGGCCAAGCCCGATTGATATTCATGTCGGGTCTCGCGTGCGGCTGCGGCGGACGCTGCTGGGGATGTCGCAGGAACGGCTGGGGGATGCGCTGGGGCTGACGTTTCAGCAGGTGCAGAAATACGAGCGGGGCGTGAACCGGGTGGGGGCTTCGCGGCTGTTTGATATTTCCCGCGTGCTGGATGTGCCGATTAGCTATTTTTTTGATGATATGCCGGAGGGGATGAGCGAGACGCCGGTGAGCGGGCCGCGTGGGCGGATGTATGGGTTTGCCGAGGCGCAGGAGCCGTTTGCGCCGGGGGTGGATGACCATATGAATAAGCGGGAGACGGTGGAGCTGGTGCGGGCGTATTACCGGATTACAGACCCGGCGGTGCGCAAGCGGATGTTTGATTTGATGAAGAGTTTGGCACCGCAGGAGGCGGCGTTTGAGACGCCTTAAGGAAGTAAGAAGCGCTTTTTGAAAAAAGTGCTGTAAAAAATTTTGGCCGCTTCGTGCGGGGTTTGAGCCGTAAGCGGCTCAAACCCCGCGCGAAGCGGCCAAAATTTTTTTTGCTTCTTTTTTTGAAAAAAAAGAAGTGCTGTCTCTCCTTCAAAAACCGCTGGACAGATTTTCGCCGGCTTGTTATGGGCTGGTTATTCGTTTCATTCCAACCGAGGAGGGCTTGATGAACATTGTTAATCCGCTGCCCGCCATTGGGATGCTCACCCGCGGGATGTTTAACGCCGTTTAGGCGCTTCCGGTTTGGGTTTGGTGGCTTTTTAGCTGCTTCTTTAGAAATTCTGATTTGAAAGGCCGTGCCGGATGGGCGCGGGTGATTCAATGCCAGCTTTAAATAAGTCTAGCGCGCGGCCCATGGGGGCGGTGCTTAAATTTCTGTTCTCGCAGTGGGGCAAGCACCGGCTGGTGGTGGCGGGGACCGCCGGCGCCATGGTGGCGGCGACCATGACGGATGTGTTTTTGCCGGTGTATGCGGGGAATTTGGTGACCGCGGTTTCCGAGGCGGCGGGCGCGCGCGGGGCGGCACTGCATGGTGCGGTGGTGGCGCTGTGCGCGATGGCGGCGCTGGGGATTTCGCAGACGCTGCTGCGCTATGGGGTGTTCCGCGGGATTGTGCGGCTGACTTTGGCGAATATGCGGGAGGTGGCGCAGGATGCGTTTTTCCGGGTGCAGCGGTTTTCGTCTGATTGGCATTCCAATACGTTTGCGGGCAGCGTGCAGCGGAAGATTACGCGCGGGATGTGGGCGATTGATATGCTGAATGACACGCTGTTGGTGGCGCTGCTGCCGGCGTTGTGCGTGCTGGCGGGTTCGGCGGTGGTGCTGGGGCTGATGTGGCCGGTGATGGGGATTCTGCTTGCGCTGGGCTCGGCTTTTTACATTGCGCTGGCGGCGATTTTGTCCGTGCGGTGGGTGGCGCCGGCGGCGCAGCTTTCCAATGCGTGGGATACGCGGGTTGGTGGGGCGCTGGCGGATTCGATTACGTGCAACGCGGTGGTGAAGGCGTTTGGGGCGGAGGCGCGGGAGGATGCGCGGCT
>Ga0116226_10005535_pt1 | contig 11279 bp, 8 predicted proteins | sample S1TSphfallax_FD_89692 | JGI IMG/M metagenome (GOLD analysis project Ga0116226, IMG submission 89692) | Host-associated microbial communities from peat moss isolated from Minnesota, USA - S1T2_Fa - Sphagnum fallax MG | ecosystem: Host-associated > Plants > Peat moss > Unclassified | place: USA... | reverse complement strand
CGGTCGTCCAGGTCCGATCAGGGAGCAGATCAGCGTCGATGAAGGACCTTCCATTCTGATCCCTCGCGGCTTGATGCCGGCTACCCACGTCCCCTTCTGTCTAAGACGGCGATCTACCAGTTTTCCGAACGTTGGCCCCAAGCGTCTACGAGATCACCGAAACTGAGCGGCGATCGGCCCGCTTATAGAGCCAGATATTCCAAGACTGATAAGACCCACCCCGCTCATGTCACGTTCTCACGAACGAGCGAGTAGCTTGCCGGGGTTCATGGTGTTTCGCGGATCCAACGCCCGTTTGATCAGCCGAAACAGATCAAGTTCGACTGGGGACTTATAGTTTGGGAGCTCATCGCGCTTCGCCTGACCGACCCCATGTTCAGCCGAAATCGAGCCGCCCAACGCATGCGCAATATCATCAACCACATGGCTAATGGCCGGCGCGTGCCGAAGGAACTCTTCAGGTGCCGCCTCGACGGCCCGCAGCGGATTGAAATGCACATTGCCGTCGCCGACATGGCCATAGGCAATGATCCGGACCTCGGGCACGATCTCGCGGACGGCCAGACTCGCCGCCGTAATGAAATCCGCCATGCGGCTGATCGGCACGGCAATGTCGCACCTAACACTGCCGCCAGCCGCAGTCTGCGCATCCGAGATCTCTTCGCGCAGGCGCCAGAATTCCTCGGCTTGAGCCAGGCTGCCGGCGACGACGCCATCGAGCAGGAGGCCCCGATCCTGCGCCTCGGTCAACAGAGCCATCAGGGCGTCGTTGAGCGTCCCGCCACCGACGATTTCGAGCAGGACGAACCACCCGGCCGCCTCCAGCGGCAGCGGCGTTCTGCCGCCGGCGAGGCGAGCCTGGGCCAGGTCGAGACTGGCGCGCGACATCAGTTCGAAGGCCGTTACGCCATACTCGGCGCTGTCTTTGACGAGATTAAGAAGGGCGACGGCGGCATCGACGTCGGGGACGGCGAGGAAAGCGGTCTCGACGGCCTTCGGCTGCGGTGACAGCTTCAGCACGGCCGCGGTAATGATGCCGAGCGTGCCCTCCGCGCCGATGAACAGCTGCTTCAGATTATAGCCGGTGTTGTCCTTGCGCAGCGCCCGCAGACCATCCCACACCGTGCCGTCCGGCAGCACGACCTCCAAACCCAGAACCAAGTCGCGCGCATTGCCATAGTGCAGGACATTCGAGCCGCCGGCGTTGGTCGAGAGATTGCCGCCGATCTGGCAAGTTCCTTGCGAACCCAACCGAAGCGGGAACAGTTGGCCAGCCTCGGCCGCCGCTGCCTGAACCGCCGCGAGGGTACAACCGGCTTCCACCGTGATCGTCGCATCGCTTGGTGCGAAGGCACGGATGCGGTTCATGCGTTCGAGGCTTAGGATGACTTCGCCGCCGTGCGCCGTGGGGACCGAACCACCGACGAGCGATGTGTTGCCGCCCTGAGGCACGATCGCTAGACCGGCTTCGGCACAGGCGGTAACGATCGATGCCACTTCGGCCGTTGACCCAGGACGCAATACGATCGGCGTCGGGCCGCCATAGAGTCGGCGATAGTCGGTCGCATAGCGCGCGACGTCTGCGGGCGTTTCGATCCATCCGTGACTCCCGACGATCGCCTTCAGCCGGTTGAGGGCGGTCACGATTGCGGCACCAAACCACCGAGGCAGAGGTATTTGACCTCCACGAATTCCTCGATGCCGTATCGTGAGCCTTCACGACCGAGACCGGATTGTTTTACGCCACCGAACGGCGCCACCTCGGTCGAAATCAGGCCTTCGTTGATGCCCACGATGCCATATTCCAGCGCCTCGGCGACGCGAAAGATCCGGTTCAAGTCGCGGCTATAGAAATACGCGGCGAGGCCGAATTCCGTGTCGTTAGCGAGGGCGATCGCCTCCGCCTCGCTCTGGAACCGGAACAGCGGAGCGACCGGACCGAAGGTCTCCTCGCGCGCGATGCGCATCGCCGGTGTAGCGCCGGTCAGAATGGTAGGTTCGAAGAACGTCCCACCGAGCTTGTGGCGCTTACCGCCGAGCAGAACCCGGGCGCCCTTGGCGACTGCATCGGCAACATGAGCCTCGATCTTTTCGATCGCCGCGGGTTCGATCATCGGCCCGATCGTAGTGCCGTCTTCCGCACCGTTGCCGACCTTCAAGGCCGCGACCGCGTCGGCGAGCTTGCCGGCAAACGCATCATAGACCTTGTCCTGGACCAGGATGCGGTTGGCGCAGACGCAGGTCTGGCCGGCATTGCGGTACTTAGACGCCATTGCGCCCTTGACCGCCGCATCGAGATCCGCGTCATCGAAGACGATGAAGGGCGCGTTGCCGCCCAGTTCCATCGCGCATTTCTTGACCCCTGTTGCCGCCTGGCGCAACAGGATGCGGCCGACTTCCGTCGAGCCCGTGAAGGTCACCTTACGGACGATGTGGTTCGAGGTCATCTCGCCGCCGATGGCAACCGCGTCGCCCGTCACGATGTTCAGCACGCCATTAGGAACGCCGGCCATAGCGGCCAGTGCGACCAGGGCCAAAGCCGAAAGCGGCGTCAGTTCCGAAGGTTTGATGACCATGGTGCAGCCGGCGGCCAGGGCCGGGCCGGCCTTGCGGGTGATCATGGCGGCGGGGAAATTCCACGGCGTGATCGCGGCGCAGACGCCGATCGGCTCCTTCAGCACGATGATACGCTTCTCGGCGCCATGAGACGGGATCGTGTCGCCATAGATGCGCTTGCCCTCTTCGGCGAACCATTCGATGAAGGAGGCAGCATAGGTGATCTCGCCGCGGGATTCGGCCAGCGGCTTGCCCTGCTCCGCTGTCATCAGACGCGCCAGATCCTCCTGGTTGGCAATCATCAGCTCGAACCATTTCCTGAGGATGTTGGCGCGTTCCTTGGCGGTCTTGGCGCGCCAGGCCGACAGTGCCGCATTGGCCGCCTCGATCGCGCGGCGCGTCTCGTCAGCGCCCATGTTCGGTACGGTGCCGAGTTGCTCGCCAGTGGCAGGATCGGTGACAAAGAAACGACCACCACGATCGGCATCGCACCAATCGCCATTGATGTAGCCCTGGCAGCGCAAGAGCTCAGGGTTCGCGAGTGCGACCATGTTGCCTCACAGGTAAAAGAAGAGATTTCGGAAACGATCAGCCGTTAGTGTCGGGGACCAGCATTCCAAGCGGATAGCCGGGGCTGCGCTTGACCTGCTTGATCGTGACGTAGCTGAAGTACTTTTCCACCCCGAGGTCGCGATCAAGCAGGCTTTCGACGGCGTTCTGATAGTCGAGAATGTCGCGGGCGATGAATTGGGCCAAATAGTCGTAGCCACCGGTCACCAGGAAGCAGTTCAGGATATGCGGGATATCCTGAATGCCGCGTTCGAACCGCAGGAAGTCCTCGCGCCGATGATTGTTGAGCGTGACCTCGGTGAAGACGACGATGTTGCTGCAGAGCCGGTCGATATCGAGCTGGGCGCCATATCCGCGGATATAGCCCGCGGCCTCCATCCGCTTCACACGCTGCAGGCAGGGCGTGGCGGACAGGCTCACCGTTTCGGCGAGTTCCAGATTGGTCATCCGCCCCGCAGTCTGGAGTGCCGCCAGGATCTTCAGATCCAGCCGATCCAGCCTTATGGACCCCCCATGATCCCGCTTCATTCCTCACGCCCCTCGCGTCAAGCGTCTTGCCCCGTTGTCATTTTGCCCGATCGATCGCCCGGAGCCAGCATTCAGAGCTTTTCGCCGCGCAGATGGGCCTGATGCAGGGCGACGAAGTCGGCCATGCTGGCGACCTGGAAATCAGGCGTCGCCGCGGCCCCGGCGACCGGTGGAACCGGCGTCGCTCCCCAGCCGCCGATTTCCTTGCGGCGATTGATCCAGAGGGTCGTGAGACCGACCGATTTCGCTGGCACGACATCGTGGAAGATGCTTTGCGCCGTATGCAGGATTTGGTTTTTCTTCACCCCCAGCGAATGGTCGAGGTCTGCGAGCGCATAATGAAAATTCTGCAGGTTGGGCTTATAGGAACCGACATCTTCCGCGGTGATGATCCGATCGAACTCAACGCCGAGCTTCTGATTGCTGAGCGCGAAGGTAGCCCGATCGACGTTCGAGATGATGACCAGCTTGTAGTACCGCTTCAGATACTGCAGCGCCGTGGCACTGTCGGCGAAGGCCGGCCAGCGGCCAACTGACTGGCCGAAACTCGCGACCTCGTCTGCGGTCGAACGAATGTCCCAGATGCGGCCCAAGCGACGAAGTACCTCTTCGAGGATCTGCGGATAGAGCGTGCCCGGTGTTTCCGCCTCGCAGGCCGCTTCGGTTGAACCGAAGGTCTCAAGCAAGACATTGTCGTCCAGATCCTCACGGCCATGCCGAGCGACCCAGGGCCGGAGCTCGGCCAGAATGCCGCGCTCCCAATCGATGAGCGTGCCGTAGCAGTCGAAGGTGAGCGTGCTGAATTCGTTCACACCGGTCATGGGTCTTCTCCCTGTTTTGCCGAACCGGCCGCTTCGCTGAGCGGCAGATGTCGTTAGAAAGCTAGCGTCGGCGGGTCGAAATGAGTGGCTGAAGATCAGGACGAAAACAGCAGATCTGCGCGGGTAACGTTCGAAACTTAGCGACTCCTGCGGCCGCCGGCTCCCTAATATTCCCACTCGACACGCTCGTGGGGCATCGGCCCAGGGCGGATGTCGAGGCAAGGCGGAGCGAACCCGTGACCGAGCCCCAGACCACTCTTCTACGAAATGCCCAAGTTCTCGACACCTTCGCCGGCAATATCGTCGCCGACCGGTCCGTGCTGATCCAGAACGGCCGGATCACGGAAATCGACCAGGCGCAGCGTGCGGCACCGGCGGATGCCCGGGTCATCGACCTGAAAGGCCTGACCCTGATGCCGGGCCTGAGCGACGGCCATGTCCATCTGACCGCCGCCACCCCCGATTTTGCGGCGCTGACGCGCTGGTCGCCCAGCTATGTCGCGGCCCGGGCCGGCGAAATTCTGGAAGGCATGCTGATGCGCGGCTTCACCACCGTGCGCGATGCCGGCGGTGCCGATTTCGGTCTGGCCGACGCGGTCGAGGAAGGCTATCTGACCGGCCCGCGCATTCTGTTCTGCGGCCATGCCCTGTCCCAGACCGGCGGGCACGGCGACATGCGCGCCCGCGGCGAGAATAGCTTCGAAGGCTGCTTCTGCTGTTCGGGCCTGGGGGTGATCTGCGACGGTGTCGCCGAAGTGCGCCGCGCCTGCCGCAACGAAATCCGTAAGGGCGCCCGGCAGATCAAAATCATGGCATCGGGCGGCGTGTCATCGCCGACAGACCGTATCACCAGCACCCAATTCTCGCTGGAGGAAATGCGGGCCGCTGTCGAGGAGGCCGAAGCCGCGACGATCTATGTCATGGCCCATGCCTATACGCCCCGCGCCATCAACCGCGCGCTCGATTGCGGCGTCCGGTCGATCGAGCACGGCAACCTGCTGGACGAGAGCAACATCGAGCGCTTCCTGAAATATGGAGCATTCCTGGTGCCGACCTTGGCCACATATCACGCCCTGGCCGAGGAAGGCGTCGCCGTTGGTCTGCCGGCCGACATGCATGCCAAGATCTTCGATGTGCTCGATGCCGGCAGCCGCGCGCTGGAACTCGCCCATCGGGCTGGGGTCAAGCTGGTCTATGGCAGCGATCTGCTGGGCGCCATGCATCGGCGTCAGCTGACCGAATTCGCGCTGCGCGGCGAGATCCAGCCAGCGATCGACGTCATCCGCGCCGCCACGACCAATGCGGCCGAACTGTTCGGCATGGTGGGCGAGATCGGCGTGGTGGCACCGGGTGCCCGCGCCGACCTGCTCGCCGTCGATGGTAACCCGCTCGAAGACCTGGGCGTGCTGCAGGATCCCGAGCGCCGACTGAAGCTGATCATGAAGGACGGCGTCATTCACAAGTCGTCGTTCGACTAACCCCGGAAAACAAACCACGGCCGAAGCGCCGGATCCGGTTTCAACAGGAGGTATCGATGAATTGCAAAAGCGGCCTTGGGCTGCCACGGGAGTGCTTGCCCTTTTTCCGGCGGGAGATGGGGCATGTCTGAGATCGGCGCCCGGCTCGAACGCCTGCCCTATTCTCGCGCGCACCGCCGCCTGCTGCTGATGGGCGGCCTCGGGTACACCTTCGACGCCATGGATCAGGCCATCATGGCGTTCGTTCTGCCGGTCGCCTCGGTTCTCTGGTCGCTGAACTCGGTCCAGACCGGCGTGCTCGGGAGCGCTACCTACATCGGTTATTTCTTCGGGGCGCTTTCGGCTGGCATCCTGGGCGATTTGGTCGGCCGCAAGTCCGTGATGATGTGGGCGCTCGCGATCTATAGCATTGCGACCATCGCAAGCGCTTTTTCCCACGCTTGGCCCGTGTTTTTCTCCTGTCGCGTCATCGCCGGTTACGGTGCCGGGGCAGAGAGCGTCATCGTGGCCCCGTTTCTGTCGGAGTTCGTTGCCAGCCGGTATCGCGGCAGCTTTACCGGTGCACTGGCAGGGTTCTTCTCCTTCGGCTTTGTCGGTGCGGCGCTGTTCGGCAATTTTCTGATCCCATCGTCGCCAGATGCCTGGCGCGTGGCGGTGTTCCTGACTGCGACCCCGATTGTCATGCTGCTGTGGTGGCGCCGGGCACTGCCGGAATCGCCCCGCTGGCTCGAGAGTCGCGGCAGGCACGCCGAGGCAGATGCGATCGTCACACGGCTTGAGCAAACGATCGAGCGCGAGGAAGGCATCACGCTGCTCCCCCCGGCGGCGAGCGTTCCGACACCGCCGACGATCGGCGGCGGCTTTTTCGGCAATCTCGCCGCCCTCTGGTCGAAGCCGCTCCGCCGTATGACGCTAATGTCCTGGCTCGCGTGGTTTTCGCTGACGTCCTGCTACTACGCTTTCTTCACCTGGATCCCAAGCCTGCTCGTCAAATCCGGCCTGACAATCACCCGGAGTTTCGGCTACTCGCTGCTGATCTATCTAGCGCAGATCCCCGGCTACTATTCGGCAGCGTTTTTGGTCGAGCGGGTCGGCCGCAAGTTCACGATCGTAACTTACCTGACGCTCGGCGGGTGCTCCGCACTGGGGCTCGCCAACGCCCATGATGATCTCGCGATCACGCTTGCGGGCTTCTGCCTGTCGTTCTTCATGAACGGCACCTATGCCGGTCTCTATGCCTACACACCGGAGTTGTTTCCGACGGAGGTGCGCGCGACCGGCTGCGGTACGGCATCGGCGGTCGGCCGGATCGGCGCGATCATCTCGCCGATCGTCGTCGGCTACGTCTTCCCGATTGCAGGCTTCGTCGGTGTCTTCGGCATCACGACCGCGGTTCTGCTGCTGGGTGCGATCTCGGTCCTGATCCTTGGTATCCCGACGAAGGGACGATCGCTGGAAGCGATCACCGCAGAAGAACTCGGATCGTCAGAACCCGCCTCGGCCGTGACCCCGCCCGACACGCGTCACGCTCGTAACTCCCGCTGACCCCTCTGCAAAGGCTTTTTCGCGATGTCCACCCTCAGTACAGAACAGCTCGCCGACCTTCGGGTCGCGACAGTGCCGCGCGGGCTGCTGACCGCGCATCCGATCTTCATCGACCGCGCCAAGGGCGCCCATGTGTGGGACCGTGACGGTCGCCGCTATCTGGACTTCGTCGGCGGTATCGGCGTGCTCAACGTCGGCCATAATCACCCGCGGGTCGCCGCCGCGGTCGCCGGTCAGCTGGAGCGGCTGACCCATACATCGTTCCAGGTGGCGGGTTATGAATCCTATCTGCTACTGGCAGAGCGGCTCGCCAAGCTGATCGGAAAGGGCGAGGCGTACAAGAGCCTGTTCCTGACGACCGGCGCAGAGGCCGTCGAAAACGCGATAAAGATCGCACGAGCCCATACCAACCGTCCGGGCGTGATTGCATTTCGCGGCGGGTTCCATGGTCGCACACTGTTGGGCGTTAGCCTGACCGGCTTCGCGCAGCCCTATCGGCAGAATTTCGGGCCGTTCGCCCCGGAGATCTACCACGCACCCTATCCTGACGCCTATCGCGGTTGGAGCACGGAAAGTGCGATGGCCGCCCTGCAGGAGATCTTCGCTACTCAGATCGCGCCCGACCGCGTAGCCGCGATCATCATTGAGCCCGTCCAGGGCGACGGCGGCTTCATCCCGGCGCCGGTCGCATTCCTGCAGCAGTTGCGGCAATTGACCAGCGACCACGGCATTCTCCTGATCGCGGACGAGATCCAGACCGGCTTCGGTCGGACCGGTCGCATGTTCGGCTTCGAGCACGCCGACATCCGCCCAGATCTCGTAACTGTGGCAAAGAGCCTGGCCGGCGGCCTGCCGCTATCTGGCGTGGTCGGGCGCGCCGCCGTCATGGATGCGCCACTGCCAGGGGGCTTGGGTGGTACCTACGGCGGCAATCCCCTCGGCTGCGCCGCAGCCCTAGCCGTGCTCGATACGTTCGAGCAGGAAGATCTGCTGCGACGGAGCGTCGGCCTTGCTCGTCGGCTTCGCTCCGGCCTCGACGCTCTGAAGGACAGACACGTCATCATCGGCGACGTGCGCGGCCTCGGTTTTATGCAAGCGATCGAATTTGTCTCCGACCGCGACAGCAAGACCCCCGATCCAGATCGGGCTACCCAGGCTATGGAGCAGGCACGGCAGGACGGCCTACTCGTCATCAAATGCGGCGTCCATCGCAATGTTATCCGATTCTTGGGTCCGCTGGTTGCCTCGGACGATGATGTCGATGAGGCTCTGGTAATAATTGACAGCGCCCTGACTAAGACAAAACGACCATAACGCACCAGCGGAGCGCGATGGCTCGATTCGAGGAAACATGAAAATCGCCACCGGAAATCTACCGGGTGTCGCTGCCATCGCGTCCTGGACCCTTCTGACTTTACTGTCGCTGCGAAGTGCTGAGATTCCGCCGCTTGAATTGACGGCGCTGAGTCTGTTCATCGGCGGTTCGATCGGGCTTGCCATCCTATGCCGGCGCGGTCGCCTTGGGGATCTTCGCCAACCGCTGCCAGTTTGGTTGAACGGCATCATGGGGATCGGAGGTCACCATGCCTTTCTATTCCTGGCGGTTGCCCGAGCCCCCATCGGGACTGTCAATGTGCTCAACTATCTCTGGCCGATCCTCATCGTCGTCCTGGCGCCGTTTGTGACGGGACTGACGCTGACGCGCCGGCATTTGCTGGGCGCGGCGATCGGCTTTGCGGGCAGCGTCTGTACATTGGGCGCGCAAGCCTCCTTTCCCGCGGGCGCGATCATCGGCTGCCTGGCGGCGGTGATGTCGGCGGTCACTTGGGCGCTCTACTCGCTATTTTCTCGCCGATTCGAAACGGTTCCTACTGGAACCGTCGCCGGATTCTGCATCGTAAGCGCGCTCTTGGCAGCGGTCGGCCATATCTGTTTTGAGGCAACCGTTGTGCCGCACGGCAGCGCGCTCGTAGCGCTCATCATTTTAGGAATTGGCCCGGCCGGTCTCGCATTCTACTGGTGGGACGACGGGATGAAGCGCGGCGATCCGCGTCTTCTCGGAACCTTGTCCTACGCGATTCCAGTCGTCTCTTCGGCACTGCTCGTCGCGGACGGCGACACCGAATTGGGTGTCGGTCTGTTTGTGTCAGCCGTGCTGGTCAGCGCTGGCGGTTTGATATGCGCGTCAGCGCCTCGCCAACTACCTCCTCAGAATCGACAGGAAGCTAAGTTTTCATGAGCCGGAACCGTGCCAGGGTGTGTTCCTCCGGCGAGCCTCTCTCCGACCAGAAGCGACACCCCTTCGGTCGCGTTCGCGTTGGTGTCTAGAACCGAGCCAGCACTGTTTCCGGCAAATAGCCCAATGGCTGCCAACGACGTGATTAGTGCAAAGATGAGGAATTGCCCGTCCGCTAACAGCGGCTGTCCGCGAAAGGCCGTTTGGCGGTCACGGCCCGATCTGTCCGGCAAAGCTGGAGTGAACCCCTAAACTGAGACAGACAAATTCGGCCAGTTCTCGAAGAGGATAGCGAGCGACTGCCTCGAGGTATATCCGGACGGTACCGTCGGCAGTTCATACTGAAAGCCGTTGAGCGGCTGGCGAGCGCGTAAGCGCCCTGGCGACTGGGTTAAATTTAAATCGAACGATTCTCTACCACTGGCGCGACCGGTTGCCCACCGTCGGAGCCGGTCAATTTGTGTCGCCGAACCTGCGACGCTGTATCCGACGATTTCCGCTCAAGTGCTTCCTTTTTGCTTCCATCTCGGCCGAAATGACCCCTTGGAAGCAAAAGGCGCCCCGAAGGGCGCCTTTTATCCGCTTGAAATCTCTGAGAGATTTTGGAGCGGGCGAAGGGATTCGAACCCTCGACCCCAACCTTGGCAAGGTTGTGCTCTACCCCTGAGCTACGCCCGCATCCGGTGGACGACGTTACCGCCGTCCGAGGTGGGCCGGATAATACGAATGGCGCTCCGTCATGCAAGCGCAAATTTGACCGGCCCGCTTTTGGGCTCCGCGCGGCTGCCATGCGGACGATGCTTGTCCTTCGGCGCTCGAACCGCCATCTATGTTGGCACTTTCGGGGAAAGAGGGTCTACGACCGTGGAACAGCTTATCGGTAGTGCGCCCAGCGCCGCCAATCTCATCAAGGATACGACGACCGAAGCCTTCATGGCCGATGTCATCGACGCATCGATGGAGGTCCCGGTCATCGTCGACTTCTGGGCGCCCTGGTGCGGCCCCTGCAAGCAGCTGACCCCGATCATCGAAAAAGCCGTCAAGGCCGCCAACGGTGCGGTCAAGCTGGTCAAGCTCAATATCGACGACCATCCTGAGATCCCGACCCAGATGCGGGTCCAGTCGATCCCGGCGGTCTATGCTTTCAAGGACGGTCGCCCGGTCGACGGCTTCGTCGGCGCGCAGCCGGAAAGCCAGATCAAGGCGTTCATCCAGCGCCTGGCCGGCAAGGCCGGGCCGTCGCCGATCGACGAGGCGATCGAGATGGCCAAGCAGGCGATGGCCGAGGGCGATCTGGAGACGGCACAGAACGTGTTCGCCCAGGTGCTGAACCATCAGCCCGAGAACGTGCCGGCACGGGCCGGTCTGGCGCGCATCGCGCTTTCCCAGGGCGCCATCGAGGATGCCAAGCAGATCATCGGCCAGGTGCCGCCGGGCGACGGCGACAAGCATGCCGACGTGGTCTCCGTCCGCGCCGCGATCGAGCTGGCCGAAGGAGCGTCCGCAGCCCAGGGTGCCGCCGCCGAATTCGAATCGCGCCTGGCG
>Ga0116226_10005534_pt1 | contig 11279 bp, 7 predicted proteins | sample S1TSphfallax_FD_89692 | JGI IMG/M metagenome (GOLD analysis project Ga0116226, IMG submission 89692) | Host-associated microbial communities from peat moss isolated from Minnesota, USA - S1T2_Fa - Sphagnum fallax MG | ecosystem: Host-associated > Plants > Peat moss > Unclassified | place: USA... | reverse complement strand
AGCCCTTCAACTGGACCAAGTCAGCCGACGACATCCTGGCGTCGATCGAGCGCTTCTGCACCTACAATCAGCCGCCAAACACGAGCGCGTTACGCCCATAAACTTCTGGTTCAGGACACTAGACTAGGTGATCGCCTGGTCTTTGTTCGTGGATCCCCCGAGGAAAAGCCGAAGTGCATGCAAGAAGACAGGTCACCTTGGGAAAGGCGGCGGAAAACACGCATTATGCACCTCCATGAGGGCATGATCCGGCCCGGCGCCGTCGGCGGCCGAGTAAACATGCTTGCAAAACACAGGCCTGGAGCATCCCCCGACCTCATGGGGTCGATCGTCGGATAAAGACGCTCGGCAAAACGAGGCCTCGAGCGGGATACGTCCGACAAAGGCGGTCGAACGTATCGCATCCCGCTTTGGGTGGCTGGGAATCGCGGCTTTCACTGAGACCTCTCTAAGTGGCCGACACTCAGCGACAAGTGTCGGTCGCGGATCAGCTATGGCGGATCATGCCGATGGCTCTCATTGCTGCTCGATGCCGCAGCCTTCTTCAGCCACCCCCTTGTGGGGAGGGCCCGGGGCGGCGGCCTGGGCAAGAGCCACCAATTTCGGCCGTCGTTATCTGTGAGTGGGACGCGATCCATTTCATGTACAGTTTGACCATCTTCATTCGCTGTTTCTCCAGCAAAATAGCTTAAAGCCAGGCACCGGCACGGAGCAGTAAAGACCCTTGCGGGTCGATCCATGAGACGGCCAGATCAAGGAAACAGCCTACTCTTTCAATTGACATTACGTTACGAATACGTATCGTCGTGAAGTGAAATTTACGTGCGGTGGTCATTTTTTCCAGCACCGCCTGGTCTGACAGACGGGTGGCCGGTGATGGCCTTGGGAGGGGGCGTTCATCTGATGAGAAGATTGCAATGGAACACGTCCCGCAGCCTTCTTTGGGCACATCCTTACTGGCCCATCGGCCGTTTTCGCGGGCCGCAAACCCCCCGTGTTTTGGGAGCTTGGGATTTCTATCGATACCTCGAACAGGCTGCGATCTTGTGGGGGACAAAAAGGCGTTGGAGATACGGGGCACGCCGATGCCAACAATAGATCCCGTGCTTCTGGGCGATCGGAGCGGCAATTTGTAACGGATCGTTGGCCCGTCGTATTAAAGAAATCATTGCCATTCGGCCCGCGGAAACAAGCAGGACATGATTTTTCAGATCGTAGAAAACAGCTTACCGCAAGATCAGGTTTCAAATTCTGATTTTCGATAGACATGGCCGAGGCGGCCTCTGGACTATGCGTTGGCGGCTGGCAGGCTTTGCCCACGCAAGCTCGGGGGCAGCCGATCCGCTCCCCCCGATCGCCGCTTTTGGTTACGTTTTGTATCATCGTGCCATTCGGCGGCGGACGAGTCGCTGGTGTTTTGTCTACCGCCCTACCAACGCCAGCATAAATACAAAAAGATTATGGCTTGTTCCAAATAGCCTTCTTGCCTGTTGCAGCCTAAAATAGATCCGGGCTCAATTCAAGCCGCACAATTTTATGTTGACGCGGCGGATTAACATTCGTTAAAAAGTCGCTGAGGATTGACTTGATTTCAACGAAATATAGGTGGCACGCTCGCATGCGCTCCTTTTTGCTTGTATCCGGGTCCATGATTTCGCTACTCCAACCTTGCATTGCCGCAGCTGCCCAGTTGCCCGGCCCAAGCCTGCAGCTCTTTCAGGAGCAATATTATAGTTGCGTTAAAAACTACTACGTTTCTCCGTCCGGTCAAGATTCGGGCAGCGGATCAAGTGCGAGTGCCCCCTGGCGTAGCTTGCAGCATGCCAATAATGCGCTTCCCGGTGCTGGTGCCGCTGCGGGCACCTGCATAAATGTTGCGCCTGGAACATATGATGGCGTCGAGCTTACCAATGGGGGAAATCTAGCGTCCTCCAGGGGATATGTCGTTTACCGATGCACCACTATGGACGCTTGCACGGTTGTCGGGGATGCCGGCATGCACGGTGCAGAGGCATTCGAAACTCAGGCCAATACGCAGGGGGTTCCGCCAAATTACCTGATCATCGACGGCTTCGTCGTGTCCGGCGCAAACAGTTCGGAAAATGGTGTGGGGGTGAGTTCGTGGAACGGCAATAATGGGTCTGCGGTGGCGACACACCATTTATGGGTGATCAACAGCATCATCACGGGTTTTGGCCAGTCGGGCATTGGCGTCGGCGAATCGGAATATTACTACTTCATTCATAACCGTGTTTACGGCAACTCTAACCTCCAATGCACTTTTCAAGGCTCAGGCATTGCGATCAACAGCATGCATACTGTTCCGAATTACAAGCCAACAGCAGACGATATGAAGAACCCGGATCCTGTGCTTGGGCCGACATGGAGTGTTGGCAGTTCTTTTTTCCACAACGCTGTGGAGTGGAATATCGTTTACAACAATGCTCTCACCCACTGTGGCACGCCAAGCAATCCAACCGACACCGACGGGAACGGAATCATTTTCGACACGAACTTGATCAGCGGCGGCAGCACACAAAATTATACCGTGCCCTCGCTCGCTGCATTCAACGTGGTTTACAATAATGGCGGCGGAGGGATACACCTGTATCGCTCTGCCTATGTGACAGTCGCAAATAATAGCTGCTACAATAACGAACTTGATCCGGGTAATGGCGGTACCGGGCGGCCATGCATGGACGATAACGGTGGCTATGCCGATATCTTTATCAACAACATTGCCGTGGCGGTTCCGACAGCGTCTGGCGGGAAGTGCTGGCCGGCTTCCGCACCATGGGCCAAATACAATGTTGCAATCGGTGGTTTTCCGGTGCAGGCACCTTATGACACATTTGAGAATAACATGACCCATGTCGTGGGAACGACTTGCGGGACAGAAGTGGATGTCGGCAAGGGTGATACCTATTCCTGCTCGACAAACAAATGCGCGACCAATCCCGCATGGTCGAGCGTTGGCACCCAATCTTTAGGCACTGAGGCGGATCCACCGGTAGATGCGAATTTTGCCCTGCAGGCAGGTAGCGGCGCTATCGGCAAGGGCTATTCTGAACCATATCTGTGGTCGCAATCCGTTGATTTGGGCGCCTGCTCCAGCATCTATACGCAATGTCAATAGACCTGCTGAACGGAACCCAAGCTTTGGCTTGCTGATCGTTTCCCAACTCGGCGTTGGTTTGAAGTGAACTCCGTCTGGAAGCGGTTCTGCCGGGTCAACCCGTCGGGGAATTGGCGGCAGTCTTACTGGTGCACGCGGCGTGTAGCCACACCGATTACAGGGGTGACCCGCTTGGTCGATCCAGCGTCTATGCACTTTGATACGAACTCGGGCAAGTTTGTGGATTAAACACGTAGCTGTGCGGGCGAACGAGCGGATCGCAATTCCCAGAAGTCGAAGAAGACGGCTGTAATATCGGCTATCGTGTAACGACAGGCGAGCGCATGAGTAGATTCCGGCCCTGCCAGGCATGCGCCCCCGTGCCCAGAGTAAAGGAGGTCCGGTGCATGCTGTCATCGGTCGAGGAGCCGGCATGTACAACATCCAAACCGTCATAGGCGTCTTTCCAGACCATGCTGCGGCCGAGACAGCGGTGAAGGGCCTGGCGGATGCCAGTTTCGACATGAAGACGCTCAGCCTCGTCGGCAAGGGCTATCACTCGGACGAAAAGGTGATGGGGTTCTATAATTCCGGCGACCGCGTCAGGTTCTGGGGATCGCGCGGCGCCTTCTGGGGTGGCTTTTGGGGCCTGTTCTTCGGCGGCGTCTTCATGACTATCCCGATCGTCGGCCATGTCATTGTGCTCGGCTACCTCGCGGCCGTGGTCGTGTCCGCCGTGGAGGGCGCCATCGTGGTCGGCGGATTGAGCGCGCTTGGTGCCGCGCTCTATGGCATCGGCATACCAAAGGATAGTGTGATCAAATACGAGGCCGACATGAAAGTCGACCGCTTCTTGGTCATGGCGCACGGAACCGATGAAGAGATTGAGCGCGCCAGGAAGATTCTCCATGCCCTGAATCCCGTGCGCCTCGATGTAGTCGGCAGCAAGGTGGCCGAGCCCGCGTAGCAGGCGGCGTGCCGTCGACAGGCGATGAATTTCGCCAGTTTACCTTGGTTCTGCGCGCACGCCTTCGCATTGCGATGAACAGCCCTGCACTGCGGGGCAAGACAAAATTCGTTTTAGAAAAGGAGAATGCCCGTGTTGCATCAGGGTTTAGCGTTCAAGGGATTTTCTATCGAGGCCAGCGACGGCAAGATCGGAACCGTGAGCGATTTTCTGTTTGATGAAACCAGCTGGAAATTGCGCTGGCTGGTCGTCGATACCGGGAGTTGGTTGAAGGATCGCAAATTGCTGCTTCACCCCAGCGCGATCGACAAGGTCGATGCACCGGCCCGCGCGGTTCTGGTGAACCTGACGCGCGACCAGGTGGAGAAGAGCCCGGACATCGCAACCGACGAACCGGTCTCCATGCAGATGGAATACCGCCTGTATGGCTATTACGGTGTCGATCCGCTCTGGGGCGGCGGATATTATGGTGGCAACGCGATCGCCCGGCCGATGGCGCCCCCCGTATATGATGGGGCCGATGTGGCCGCCGCTTTGCGTGGCGACCATGGCCCGGGCGACAAGCACCTGCGCAGCCTTGCCGAGACAACCGGATACAATATTCACGCGAGCGATGGCGAAATGGGCCATGTCGAAAGCTTCCTGATCGACGATCAAAGCTGGGATATCCGCTATCTTGTGGCGGATACAAAAAACTGGTGGTTCGGCCGGCACGTGTTGCTGTCACCTGCTTCCGTCCGTGAGATCAGCTGGGAGCAGCACAAAATCTGTCTCAACCTCACATGCTACAAAATCAAGGGTAGTCCTCCCTGGGATGCGACAGGCCTGCTCAGCCGTGCCTATGAAAAACTTCTGCAGGCCCATTACAATTGGCCGGAGCATTTTTTGCCTGCCCATCATGTGATCGACGCGCCCGTGCAAGCCACGCCGCCGGTGCCACTTCAGGCTGGAGCATAGATGATGTTCTTTCCCATGATCACTCTGGTCGCCGTGTTTTTCGCGGCGATCGCAGTCGTTGCACTCATCAGCGGAACCGTGAAGATATTGCGGGAATATGAGCGCGCGGTGGTCTTCACCCTGGGCCGCTTCAACCGCGTGCGCGGGCCGGGACTCGTTCTGCTTGTGCCGTTCATCCAGGAAATGGTGCGAGTCGATCTGCGTATCCAGGTGATCGAAATTCCCAGCCAGGACGTGATCTCGCGCGACAACGTCTCGATGAAGGTCGATGCCGTTCTTTACTTCAATGTCGTCAATCCAGAGCACGCGATCATCCAGGTGCAGGATTACCTGCCGGCCACCAACATGCTCGCCCAAACCACGTTGCGTGCGGTGCTCGGCCAGCATGAGCTCGATGAAATGCTGTCGGAGCGGAAGAAACTCAGCACCGATGTGCAGAGCATCCTCGATGCCCAAACCGAAACCTGGGGCATCAAGGTGAGCAATGTGGAAATCCGAACCGTCGAGCTCACCGACAACATGGTGCGCGCGATCGCCAAGCAGGCGGAGGCGGAACGCGATCGCCGGGCTAAAATCATTCACGCCGAGGCCGAGTTCCAGGCCTCGCAAACACTGGTGGATGCCGCCAAAATCCTAGGTAGCATACCGGCCGCCATGCAGCTGCGTTATTTGCAGACACTGACGGAAATTGGTGGTGAGCAGAATTCCACGATCGTGTTTCCGATGCCGATCGATATCCTGAAACCTTTTTTGGATATCATGGAGAAAGCCGATAAGGCAAGTACTGCCAATGGTGTCGCGCGCGGCCAGGCAAGCCCGGCTGTGCCGTTACTTTCGTAAGTCGGGCAAGGCGTTCTTTTAGGATCACCAAAAAAACGCCTTGCTAGAGCATTTTCCGATCGCGTCGGGTCAGTGCAGTCGTTCGGCAAATGCTCTAGCTCTTTGTTTTGGCGAGCATCTTTATCCGACGGGTAACCCCGTGCGGTCGGATGCTGATCTAGTCTTTCACCGGCACGCCCCATGCCTCACGGATCGCCCCCGCAAGGGTCTGCTCGGAGAATGGTTTCATCAGTGTCGGCGCGCCATAAAGCTCCTTGGCCAGCCGCTCTCCGCTCATGAAAATATGCGGGACAGGGCCATGACTTTCGATTTCCGACATTGCCACGATCCCACTGCCGACGCCAAGCTTGGCGTCGACGATTATCAAATCGGGCCGTAGCCGCAAGGCGGCCGCCACCGCGCCGCTCTGCGTCGTCTCGACGGCACACACCTCGAAATTCATCTCCCGCAGCATTTCGGCCAGCAGCAGGCCGATCAGCGCATCATCCTCGACAACAAGTACCTGCGTCATGTTCGGGACGCCCCTTTCGGTTGCGCGCTATGCTGGTCGCGAGGCGGCCCTTTCGGGCAAGTCAGCGCGGCGACGCGACATAAGACCATACCGGTGTCGTTCCAAGCTGGCAGCTTCGGAATCTACTCATGGGGCCTTGGTGCACCGACAAACCCATATCGTATCAGCAATGCGCTTCATACGACGCAAAGCATTCGCTACTGTGGTGTAACCATGCTACGCTTGGGTTGGCACCTTCGTTGAAAGGGCCATTTTCCTCAAATGCCAAACACAAACCCGCCTGGAATAATTCAGCCGAATGTGAATCGGGCGCCGTCGGAGTCACAAGGCGGCTTCGTGGTGGCTGGCATAGGCGCGTCGGCCGGTGGTCTGGAAGCCTGCAAGAAACTTCTGCAGTTTCTGCCGTCCAATAGCGGTATTGCCTTCATCCTCATCCAGCATCTCGACCCTAAGCACGAGAGCATGATGGTGGATCTCCTCTCGGAACACACGGCGATGGCGGTGCAGCAGGCCACCGATGGCATGCTGCTTCAGCCAGACCATTTCTATATCATCCCGCCGGCGAGCTACCTATCGGTGAAGGACGGCATTCTGCGCCTTTCGGAGCCGGAAGCGCGCCACGGCGCCCGCCTGCCGGTCGATTTTCTCCTCCGTTCGTTGGCCGAGGCTTATGGCACGCGCGCCATCTGCGTGATCCTCTCCGGCACCGGCACCGATGGCTGCCTGGGCCTGAAGGCGGTGAAGGAAGCATGTGGGCTTGTTATCGCGCAGCTCCCGGCGGATGCTGGGTTTGATGGCATGCCGCGGGCCGCCATAGCGACGGGCGCGGTCGATCTCATTCTCCCCGCGGCGGAAATCCCAGCCGCCCTCCTGCGCTATGCGAGGCGGATCGGCCAGGGGCAGGCCGAGGAAGCAGGCCAGGAGCCGGCGGCATCCCCGCACTGGCTGCCCGATATCGTCGATTTGCTGCGTCGCAAGACCGCGCATGATTTCACCCTTTATAAGCCTGGCACGCTGCGGCGCCGGGTTGAGCGCCGGATGGCCATGGCCTCCATCGAGAATGACAGCATGGACCGCTATCTGGACCTGCTGCGCCACGACCCGGCGGAGCTGGACTTGCTCGCGCGCGACCTGCTGATCAACGTCACCAGCTTCTTCCGAGACCCGGCCGTTTTCGAGGCGGTGGAGCGCGGTGTGATCCCCGATCTGATCAGCCAGCGCAAGCAGGAACGCGCGCTGCGCATCTGGGTCGCGGGCTGCAGCACGGGCGAAGAAACCTATTCCCTTGCCATGATTTTCCGCGAACAGATCCTGGCGTCGCAAACCGACATCAAGCTTCAGGTGTTTGCGTCCGACGTCGATCCGGATGCCGTGGCCACAGCCCGTGACGGCTTCTACCCGGACAGCATAACCGCGACCGTTTCGCCCGTGCGTCTCGCGCGCTTCTTTACCCGCGAGGAGCACGGCTATCGCATCTCCCCGGAATTGCGCGCGATGGTGGTGTTCACCGTGCAGGACATCCTGGCCGATCCGCCCTTCTCGCGGCTCGATCTCGTCTCGTGCCGCAACCTGCTCATCTATCTGCTGCCGGAGGCACAGGCGCGGGTGATGTCGGTGTTCCATTTTGCCTTACGTGAAGGCGGCGTGCTGCTGCTGGGCAGTGCCGAAACCGTCGGTGGTGCCACGGCCCATTTCGAGGTGGTCTCGAAGAAGGAGCGCATCTATCGCCATATCGGGCGCAGCCGGCCGGGCGACTACGAATTTCTCCGCGGCGCGCCGCAAGGCGCCCGCGTGCGGATGCTGCCCGGCCTGCAGTCAAACGCGGGGCGGCAGACCGATCTGGCGGAACTGGGCAAGCGCCTGGTGCTGGAGGCATTCGCGCCGGCCTCCGTGCTGATCAACCGCGACCACGAATGCCTGTTCTCCCTCGGTCCCACCGAGCGGTACCTGCGCGTGCCCAAGGGCCATACCAGCCTCGATCTGCTCGCGATGGCCCGCCCCGGCCTGCGCACCAAGCTTGCGGCCACCATCCGGCAGGCGCTCGACCAGAGGGCGCGTGTGGTCGTCCATGGCGCCCGCATGATCGGCACCGCCGATGCACAAACGGTGACGCTCGATGTCAGGCCGATCGGGGGGGGCGGCGACGAACTGCTGCTGGTCTGCTTTCTTGAAGGCAGGCCGGCACAGGCACCGCGCGACCATGTCCCTCCATCCGCGCAGCTGCCGCGGATCGCCGATCTGGAGCAGGAGCTGGAGGCTGCCCGCGCGGATTTACGCAGTGTCACGCTCGATCTGGAGGCGTCGGTCGAGGAGCAGAAGGCGGTCAGCCAGGAGACGCTCTCGGTCAACGAGGAATACCAGTCGACCAATGAGGAGTTGCTGACCTCCAAGGAGGAGCTGCAGTCATTGAACGAGGAGCTTACTGCGCTGAACAGCCAGCTTCAGGAAACGCTCGAGCGGCAACGCAAGACATCGGACGATCTGCAGAATGTGCTCTACAGCACCGATATCGCGACGCTGTTCCTGGATGCCTCGCTCAAGATACGGTTTTTCACGCCGGCGACCAAGATGGTGTTCAGCGTACTCCAGGGCGATATCGGCCGCCCGCTGGCAGACCTGCATTCGCTCGTGCCCGACAGCGAATTCTCGGAGGATGCGCGTGCGGTGCTGCACGACCACCTGCCGCGGGAGCGGGAGATCGAAACCCCCAACGGGGTGTGCTTCATGCGGCGTATCATGCCCTATCGCACACTCAACCAGGGGGCAGCGGGCCTGGTGATCACTTTCACCGACATCACCGAGCGCAAATCGGCTGCCCGCGAACTGCAAGCCGCACAGCAAAGCTCCGAAACGGCCAATACGGCAAAATCCCGCTTTCTGGCGGCCGCCAGCCACGATCTGCGGCAGCCTTTACAGACGCTGGCCTTGCTCCAGGCCCTGCTTGCCAGAACCGCGACCGGCGAGAAGCAGGAAAGGCTTGTCGCCCGCATGGGCGACACCGTCGCCACGATGTCGGGCATGCTGAACACATTGCTCGACATCAACCAGATCGACGCCGGCATCGTGCATCCGCAGATCGCCGAATTCACGCTGAACGACATATTTTCGCGGCTCCGCGATGAAATGATCTACCAGGCGGAGTCTCAGGAACTGAGCTTCCGTGTCGTTCCCTGCAGCCTGAAGGTCAGAAGCGATCCGGCCCTGCTGGAACAGATGATCCGCAATCTGATCTCGAATGCCTTCAAATATACGCGGCAGGGCAAGGTGCTTCTGGGCTGCCGCCGTTTTGGTGCGACCCTGCGGATCGAAATCTGGGATACGGGGATCGGCATCGCCGAGTATGACATCAAGGCGATCTTCGAGGAATATCACCAGCTCGATAATGCGGCGCGGGAACGCAGCCGGGGTCTTGGCCTCGGATTGCCCATCGTGCAGCGGCTCGGCAAACTGCTCGGCCACAAAATCAGTGTTCGCTCGCGCCCCGGCCACGGCTCGGTGTTCTGCATCGAGATCGCCCGCGCACTCAAGCCTTCGCCCGCGACGCCCCCTTCCGGGGAAGGACCACGGGCGGAGCCACCGAGTACGGGTCTGTCGCCATCGCGCAGCGGCACGATTTTACTGGTGGAAGACGATCCCGATATCGCCGAACTGCTTGAGCTGTTTCTCAAGGGCGAGGGCCACCGCGTGACGACCGAGCGGGATAGCATCGGGGCACTCGCCCATATCGAACACGCGGCGCTGCAGCCCGATGTGATATTGTCGGATTACAATTTGCCGAACGGCTTGAGCGGCTTGCACCTCGCCACCGCAATCCGGAAACTGCTGCATCGCGATGTGCCGGTGATCATCCTCACCGGCGACATATCGACCGGAACATTACGCGGCGTGACCAATGAGAATTGCCTGCATCTGGGCAAGCCGGTCAAGCTCTCGGCGCTTGCGGAGGCGATCCAGGACGTTCTGCCGAAAACGCCCAGCCACGATCGTCCGCCGGGTGCAGCGGCAAGTGTCTCCACTGGTGGCGGGACGGTCCCTGTCGTGTTCATCATCGATGATGACGAGCAAGTTCGCGATGCGCTCAGGTCTGTCTTGCGGGAGGCTGGACGCATTGCCCAAACCTACCAGGACAGCGAGGCTTTTCTGCAAACCTACCGGCCCGGCCAATTAGGGTGCCTGCTGGTGGATGCGAACCTCCCGGGCATGAACGGGCTTGATCTGATCCGGCATCTGCGGCTCGGCAATGACAGGCTTCCCGCCATCGTGATCACCGGCAACAGCGACGTGCCGATGGCGGTGCAGGCGATGAAGGCCGGCGCCGACGATTTTATCGAAAAGCCGGTCGGCTATCAGGAGCTTCTGGCCGCCATCGACAAGGCATTGGAGCACTCGGTTGATGGCGCTAAGCGAGCGGCCTGGCAGGAGAGTGCGGCAAACCACATCGCCGACCTCACTCCGCGGCAGCGGGAGATCATGGATCGCGTTCTCGCCGGCCAGCCGAGCAAGAATATCGCAGCCGATCTGGGCATCAGTCAGCGGACAGTCGAAAATCACCGCGCCGCCATCATGCGGCGTACCGGCTCGCGATCGCTGCCGGCCCTGGCGCGCCTGGCCGTCACCGCGGCCCTGCATGAACCCCAGGCAGCCCCATCGGAGGGTTAGCGAGCCGGGCACCGGATTTTCAGCGGCACGCCCCCCACGACCGGCGGCGTGATGCGGTTCCGGGCGGCGCCGCATCCTATGGCGGGTCTGGTCCGGGGATATCTGGTTCGTCGACGTCGAGGTTCAGGGTTCGTCGCTGGTAGGGGGCGCTGGGGAGGAAGACGAGGTCGTCGTGCATCTTGGCTTCGTCGTAGGGGAGGCCGAGGGTTTCGCAGATGGGGATGACGAGT
>Ga0116226_10005533_pt1 | contig 11280 bp, 9 predicted proteins | sample S1TSphfallax_FD_89692 | JGI IMG/M metagenome (GOLD analysis project Ga0116226, IMG submission 89692) | Host-associated microbial communities from peat moss isolated from Minnesota, USA - S1T2_Fa - Sphagnum fallax MG | ecosystem: Host-associated > Plants > Peat moss > Unclassified | place: USA... | reverse complement strand
TTCAGGGAGGCGCATCTGGTGATGGAAATGCTGCACGACAGCGGTTTGGTGCGCAGCCTCGATGTGGTGGAGCTCAATCCCTTCCTGGATGAACGTGGCCGCACGGCGCTGCTGCTGGTCGATCTCGTGGCGAGCCTGATGGGGCGCAGCGTGCTCGATCGGCCGACGCGGAGTGGGTAGAAAGGAAGTCCTTCTTTTCTGAAGAAAAGAAGCAAAAGACTTTTACGTCTTTGCGCTCACGGAAAGTGACGCTGCGGAGGAAGTAAAAGTTTTTTGGTTCTTTTTTTCAAAAAAGAACATTCTTGTGGATTCATCAGCATGAACAAGCACCTCAACCTCGTCCCCTTCGTCAGCGTCGATCACATGATGAAGCTTGTCCACGCCATCGGTGTCGAGACCTTCCTGGTGGAACTCGCGGAGTTCATCGAGGAGGATTTCCGCCGCTGGCCCTATTTCGACAAAACGCCGCGCGTCGCCTCGCACAGCGCCGAGGGCGTGATCGAACTGATGCCGACAAGCGATGGCGTTCTCTACGGCTTCAAATACGTCAACGGCCATCCCAAGAACACGCGCGATGGAAAGCAGACCGTGACGGCCTTCGGCGTTCTGTGCGACGTCGCCACCGGCTATCCGCTGCTGCTGACGGAAATGACGCTGCTGACCGCGTTGCGCACGGCCGCCACCTCCGCGATGGCGGCGCGTGTGCTGGCCCCCGCCGGTGCCCGGCGCATGGCGTTGATCGGCAACGGCGCGCAGGCCGAATTCCAGGCGCTGGCGTTTCGCGCCATGCTCGGCATCGACCAGCTTAATCTATACGACATCGATGCCGCGGCAAGCCGCAAGGTGCAGCGCAACGTTGCAGGCCTGGGCTTCGACATCACCATCTGCGCCACCGCGCAGGAGGCCGTTCTCGGCGCCCAGATCGTGACCACCGCCACGGCCGACAAGCAGAACGCCACCATCCTGACCGACAACATGGTCGGCAGCGGCATCCACATCAACGGCGTCGGCGGCGACTGCCCGGGCAAGACCGAACTGCACGCGGACATCCTGCGCCGCTCCAGCATCTTTGTTGAATATCCGCCGCAAACGCGCATCGAGGGCGAAATCCAGCAACTGCCGGCGGACCATCCGGTGACCGAACTATGGGAGGTGCTTGCCGGCACCTCGCCTGGCCGCGAAAGCGAAAGCCAGATCACGTTGTTCGATTCGGTCGGCTTTGCGATCGAGGATTTTTCGGCGCTGCGCTACGTGCGCGGCCGCCTCGCCGAATTCCCTATGTTCGAGCAACTGGATCTACTGGCCGACCCGGACGAACCGCGCGACCTGTTCGGCATGCTCCTCCGCGCCTCACCCCTCACCGCGTAGGGTGGGCTGCTTCGCAGCCCACCACGCCGTCGGCCCCTTACTGGAACGGGTAGTATCGGAAGGCGAGCATCACGACGTTTTCGTCGGTCTGCGGTGAGCCGCCGATGCCCTGGAACGCCATGCGCCGCGTGTAGGAGTACTGCCCACCAAACTGCATGGTGCCGTAGCTGCCCTTCAGGAACTTGTACCAGAAGCCCGCCGTGCCCTGCACCACGGCTTTCGTGGTGCCGGTGCAATCCGCCGCGGATCCGAGTTCCTCGTAGCAGGTTGTGTTCGGATACAGCGGATTGCCGAAACCATAGGTCTTGGTGACGCCCTTGGACGTCGTATCGTAAGACGCGGCGTGCGTCTGCTCGGTACCCAGGAACGCATAGGCATCGAGCTGCGGCGTCGGGTGGCTGATAATGCCGGCCAGCACCATCCATTCGCGCAGCGGTACCGGGTGGCCGCTCGGCCCGATCGTCGCATCCGGGAACGCCGAGGCGCCATAACGGCCGATACCGTCGCCGGCCAGGCCGCTGATCTGGAAATCCAGCAGCTTGGGGATCACGTGCACCAGCGCATCGGCACCGGCGCCGCCGCCCAGCATCGAGTTGCTCTGGCCTGTGCCCGTCGTGCTCAGGCGATCATTGAACACCCTGCCCACACCATAGGCTTCAAGATGCGCCAGGTTGTAGTCGGCCGTCGCCTTGACGATGATATCCGGGGCAAAGTTGTTCGAATAGGAGGCCTGCGATGCCACCGACGCGGTGGTTGGTGTGAACGTGTATGTCGTCTTGCCCTTGCTGGTGGTCGCTGTAACGGTGCCGCCGGTGGCAACGGTCGTGCCGGAATTGCTGCCGGTGCCAAGGGCGCCAATACCGGCGTTGGTCAGGTTCAGCGTGCCTTCGGCGGCCGTCGTGGTGTTGGCGTAAACCGTCTGCGGGTTCTCGACCGACAGCGCGATCCAGTACTGGTCGTTATTGAAGCTCTTGCCGATGCGGAACTGCGGCGTGCGGGTCCAGTCGAAGCCGGGCACGTAGCCGCCATCGATGGTTTGCGGGTTGTTCACCCGCAGCGGGTTGATGCCCACCTGGTTCATTGTCAGCAGCGACCAGCTTTGCCCGGCCAGGATCGTGAGGCCGAGGTCGTTGCGGTTATACTCGGACCAGGCCTGCAGCAGGCGTGGAATGAACGCATTGGCCTGGTTGGAGTTGGAGGTCGGCGCGCCGCCCTGGAAGTCGGACTGCACGAACGCCTCGATATCCGTCACGTCGTCGGGCTTCGCATCGGCCAGCGCCTGGATTGTGGTGCGCCGCGCGCTCTCGCGGAATTCCGGCTCGTGATACAGCTGGCTGTTCCGGAACGGAATGCCGGTGGTGTAGTTGGAGGTGATGTCCGTCACCTCATTGCGCGACCTGAAGATCGAGGCATCTTCCAGGAACCCGCCGAGCGTCATGGTAACCGCGCCCACCTGGAACGCGCCCATCGGCAGCTTCTTTTCCGGCGGCGCCTCGGCGCGCGCCAGCACCACCGAACCGGGGGCGGAGCCGGGGGCGGCAGGCACCAGCGCGTAGCCGGCCGGGATCTGCGGCATCACCGGCGCCACCTGCGTGGGCGCCGGCGGCGCGGCGCGCGCCGCCCGCAGTTCGCGATCACGCTCCGCCGCTTCCTGCTTCATGTGGCGCACTTCGGCCTGCAATGCCTTGATCTGCTTTTCGATCGCGCTGAGCTGAGCGTCGCTGCTCTGCGCCATCGCGGGCATGGCGGCGGCCGACAGGCTGAGCGCGCTTGCCAGCAGCAGTGCCTGGCGGGGAAGGCGGGAAGGCATACTGTAAATCTCCGTGTGTGTCTGGACGTCAGAAGCAGGGCGACTGCCCGTTCGGGCCATGTCGCGGGGCGGAACTTAAAAACTATTTTAAGTAGCGATGTTAAGTTTTTATGACGCTACCCCATGAGTGTTCAGGTGTGTTGCCCAGCCGACACAGTGGAATGGATCAGCTCACCAGCCGAGACGTGGAAATCACCCTTGTTGGACGGCGGCTCGCCGAACCTCCCCGACATGGCCGTCGTTGCCATCCGGGGAAGCTATGACACTGAAACGGAGTTAACACGCCTCTATCCGCGGCCGCAACAAATGGCCGGTGTGCAGGGACGTAGACCAGGGTCGGCTCGGCTCGCAATCCTGCTTGTGTGGAGGGGAAGGAAGCATTTTTTATCTGAAGAATGGGTGAACGCCGAACTTGGCGCACTCGAGCCGGCCGCAACCGCCACTGGACCCGCCAGCCAAACCGCAGGACTTTCCCCGCTCCCAGCCCCGGAGCCCGCCGATGCCGACCCCAACAGAGACGCCAACTCTATCGCGGGAGGAGGCTCGCGCCGCCCTTGTGACCATCATGCGCCGAATGCAGTCCGCCGGCCTCAACCGCGGCACCAGCGGCAACGCCAGCATCCGCGTTCCCGGCGGCATGGTCGTCACTCCCAGCGGCATTCCGCCGGACGACCTCGACCCCGAAACCATGGTGTTCGTCGACGCCTACGGCACGCCGGACACGACCGGCCTGCGCCCTTCCAGCGAGTTCCGCATGCACCACCATATCCAGCGCGGCCGGCCCGACGCCGGCGCCGTGGTGCACTGCCACTCCCGCTACGCCACCATCCTCGCCTGCTGCGGCCGCCCCATCGAGCCGATCCATTACATGATCCTGGTGGCCAAATCGCGGAGCGTGAACGTTGCCCCCTACGCCACTTTCGGCACACAGGCGCTGGCCGAGGCCGTGGTTGCCACCATGGGCGCCGGTTCCGCCTGCCTGATGGCCAATCACGGCCAGGTCACCATCGGCCGCACCTGGCAGCAGGCACTGGCCATCGCCGAGGAAGTGGAGGAACAGGCGGCGATCGCCTACGGCGCCCTGATGCTCGGCGGTGGCAACAGGCTGAGCCGGGATCAGCTTGCGGATAGCGAGGAACAGTTCCGCAGCTATGGCCAGAGCCCGGCCGCGTGACCCTGCGGGTTTGCAAAATTTATGTCACTATCGAGCGACTTTGGTAGGCGGCGTCTCGCCAGCTGCCCGACGCCATCACCTGCCGCAGCGTGGCCACGGCATCCCAAACCTCCGCGTAGCCAAGATACAAGGGCGTAAAACCGAAACGCAAAATATCCGGCGCACGAAAATCTCCGATTACGCCACGCGCGATCAATGCCTGCATGATGGGCCATGCCCCCGGATGGCGCAGGCACACCTGGCTGCCCCGCAGCTCGTCCGCACGCGGCGACACAATCTCGAAATCGTCCTGCTCGATCAGCCGCGCGAACAACGATGTCTGCGCCAGCGATTTCCGCCGCACCTCGTCCATCGGGGCCTCCAGCATCACATCCACCCCAACCTCCAGCGCCGCCAGGCTCAACAGCGGCGGCGTGCCGGCGGCAGCCCGCGCAATCCCCGCGGCAGGCCGGTATGTCGGCTCGAACGCGAACGGATCGGCGTGCCCGAACCAGCCTGAAAGCGGCACCGAAGCCGAAAGCTGCAGCCGCTCCGCCACGTACAAAAACGCCGGCGCACCAGGCCCGCCATTGAGATATTTGTAGCCGCAACCAACAGCAAGATCGACATCCAGCGCCGCAAGCTCGATCGGCATCGCACCCGCCGAATGCGCCAGATCCCACAGGATCAGCGCACCCTTTCGCTGCGCAAGCTCCGTTATCTGCCGCATGTTCCACATCCGCCCGGTGCGGTAATTCACATGGGTCAGCATCACCACGGCGGTATCGCAGTCGATCGCCGTTGCCACATCATCCGGCTCAACCGCGCGCAGCCTGTGCCCCTGCCCCAACAGCCCGATCAGCCCCTCGGCGATATACAGGTCGGTCGGAAAATTCGTAGCTTCGGAGAGAATGGTTTTTCGCCCCGGCCGCAGTTTCAGCGCAGCGGCCAGCAGCTTGAACAGATTTATGCTGGTGGAATCGGCTACCAGCGTCTCGCCCGGTTTTGCCCCGATCAGCCGCCCGATCTTCTCGCCCACGCGACGCTGCGCATCGATCCAGCCGCACGCGTTCCAGCTTCGGATCAGCCCCTCGCCCCACTCCTTCTCCACCACTTCGCGCATCCGCGCGGGCGTCGCTTTCGGCAGCGCGCCAAGCGAGTTGCCATCGAGGTAGATCACACCGTCCGGCAAGGTAAAACGGTCGCGAAACGCGCGCAGCGAATCGCATTCATCCAGAAGCACGCAGGCCGGCCGCGTGATGGGCATCCTTTACCTTTCTAAGGCAAGCAAGCAGTTCTTTTTTGAAAAAAAGAACCAAAAAACTTTTACGTCTCGGCCGCTCCCACGATCGAAGCCCAACGCTTAAGGAATGGGCCTGGATCGTTCCATGAGCGCAGAAATAAAAGTCTTTTGCTTCTTTTCTTCAGAAAAGAAGGCCTTCCTTACTCACTCCCAAACTGCGCAAATTCCCGCACGACATCCTCATACACATGCCGCTTGAACGAAACCACCAGCGCCGGCAGCTCCGCGAGCCGTGCCCATCGCCAGGCGGTGAACTCCGGATGGGCATCGCGATCCAGCGCGATATCGCTGTCGGTCCCCAGGAACCGCAGGGCAAACCATTTCTGGCTCTGCCCGCGAAACCGGCCGCGCAAATCCGAACGCACCGCGGTGGCAGGAATATCGTAATTCAGCCATCCGGGATGCGCGCCGATGATCTCCGCCAGGTCGGTGCCGATCTCTTCGCGCAGTTCGCGGAACACGGCCGCGGCCGGATCTTCCCCCGGGTCGATCCCGCCTTGCGGCATCTGCCAGCTTTCCGGTGCATCCGCCGGCAGCCCGGCCCGCCGCCCGATAAATACGCGCCCCTCGGCATTGAACAGCGCGGCGCCGACATTCAGGCGGTAGGGCAGATCACTCACGGCGTGGCATCCTGTGTAGGTGGGTGGGGCGGCGCGATGGCAGAGAGCGGCGCCAGAACCAGGTGCCGGGCCGCCAGGCCATTGGCCCACACTGCCAGCCGTTCAAGTAGCACCGGCCGCGGCGGCCCGGCCAGGCCGATGGCTTGGCCATGTTCCGCGGCTAGGCGTTCCAGGGTCGCCAGATTGCGGTCGATCGCATCCGCGCCCGCCGGTTGATCGGCCGACAAAGCGCGATCGACAATCACATCCACGTCGCGCGGCATCGCCCGCCCAGGCTGCAGCGCGTCCGGCGGCGGCGGCCCGGGCCGCGCATCCAGATACAGCAATCCGCGGTGATCCAGGGTGGACAGCAGGTCGGCGAAGGATTGCCGGCTTTCGGCGAAGCGCTCCCCTTCCATTCCGTCGGAACCGCCGGTGGCGCCCACGCAGCCCGGCATGTTGGAAAGCACCCAGTCGAGATTCAGCCGGTTCAGTTCAGGGCTGTTGCCGGTCAGCAGCGACTTCTCGCCCTCCTCGGCGGCAGGATAGCCGGAGGGTTCCATCGGGATGGAAACCAGGCATTCGCGGCCCTGCTGCCGCGCCTCCTTGTCCAGCGCGCTCAGCACTGCCGCCGGCGCATAGGCGGAATAGGCGATATCGATGGTCCGCGGCAGCGTGCGCAGAACAAGCTGGCTCAGCGCCATGTCCAGCCCCATTCCGTCGATCACCAGGGCGATGCGCGGATGTTGTTCGGCCGGATCGAAGGCGGCTGCATAGGCCTGTGCGGGCGTGCGCCCGGTATCGGCAATGCGCGGCAGCATGCGGTCCGGCAATTCCACCGCGGGCTCCTGCAGGGAGGCATCGGGCGCCATGATGGGCGGCACAGCCGGCACGGATGGCGCGGCCGGGGCAGCGGGTTGAAGCTGCGGCGCAGCTTCCTGCACCCTGGCCGGCTTCGCACGCACCGCAATATGCGGCGCCACCGGGCCAAGATACTGCAACGTGGCCGCGCCTGCGCCGAGCAGGCAAAGCACAAACACCCAGAAAATTACCAAGGGTCGAAAGGAGGTCATCGACTGTCGATAGGAACTCGTTCGCAAGGATTGGTAAAAGCAGTTCTTTTCTGAAGAAAAGAACCAAAAGACTTTTGCCTCGAAGCCGCTCCCCCGATCGAGGCCCCAACCTTAAGGAGTGGGCCGGGATCGTGCCGTGGGCACCAGAAATAAAAGTCTTTTGCTTCTTTTCTTCAGAAAAGAAGATTCTTACTTATCTCATTGATTTGGTTGAGTCACCCAGTGTGGCACGCGCCCGGCGATCCGCCCGCATCGCGATGCGGGCTACGCCGGGGTAGCGGTTCTAGCGTGAGGCGTGGCGTTGGGCCGACATGTCCTTCACCACCGTAATCCCCTGCTGAAGCTGGTAGTCGGTCGCCGGATTGGCCAGGTCGAATTTCGGCCAGGCCACCGGCGGCTTCGGCTCGATCTGCTTGGCCTGCGGCGGGATGTCGTCGCGCGGCGCTGGTTTCTTGGTCGGCTCGCTGCCGCCTTCATTCTTCAGCGCGTGGTTCAGATCCGCCTCGCGGTCCGGCAGATAATGCACCTCGTCTTCGCGGGTCTCCTGCACCGGCACGTCCGGCGCAATGCCCAGGCCCTGGATGGAGCGGCCCGACGGCGTGTAGTAGCGCGCCGTCGTCAGCCGGATCGCTCCGTCATTGCCCATCGGGATTACCGTCTGCACCGAGCCTTTGCCGAAACTGCGGGTGCCCACGATGATCGCCCGGCGGTGATCCTGCAGGGCGCCGGCCACGATCTCGCTCGCCGAGGCCGATCCGCCATTGATCAGCACCACCATCGGCAGCCCGTCGATCAGATCGCTGCCCTTGGCATCCCAGCGCTGGCTATCCTCCGGATGCCGCGCCCGGGTGGAAACGATCTCGCCGTCCGGGATGAAATCCTGGCAAACATCAACGGCCTGGTCGAGCAGCCCGCCCGGGTCGTTCCGTAAATCAAAAACCAGACCTTTCAGGTTGCCATGGCTCTCGGCCTTCAGCTTGTCGATGGCCTCGCGCAGCTTCGGGTCGCTTTCCTCATTAAAGCTCGACATGCGGATGTAACCAACATCGCCATACAGCGCCGACTTCACCACCTGGATGTGGATTACCTCGCGCGTCATCGTCACATCGATGGGCTTGTCCACGTGCTCGCGCTTGATGTTCAGCGTGATGGTGCTGCCCGGCGCCCCGCGCATCCGGTCCACCGCATCGTTCAGGGAAAGCCCCTCCACCGACTTGCCGTCCAGGGAAAGGATCAGGTCGCCCGCCTTCATCCCGGCCTTTGCGGCCGGCGTGTCGTCGATCGGGCTGATCACCTTCACCAGGCCATTATCCGAGGTCACTTCCAGGCCAAGGCCGCCGAACTCGCCCTTGGTGGTGATCTGCATGTCGCGATACTGCTTGGCGTCCATATAGCTGCTGTGCGGATCGAGCCCGGTCAGCATGCCGTTCAGCGAGTTGTCGATCAGGTCGCGGTCCTTCACCGGCGCCACATAATCGGCGCGCACCTTTTCGAACACTTCGCCGAACAGGGTCAGCAGGTGGTAGGTATCCTGCGGCCCTTCGGGCGCGTCATCGGCCCAGGCGCTGGCGAAGCCGGGGTGCAGGTGCAGCCTGTGCAGCGTGGGGCCGGCGGCGATACCCACCGCGAAGGCGGCGCCGACGAGAAGACCGGTGCGGAGTTTCATGCCATGTGTCCTTCAGGCGCTCTTTGGCCAGATCATATAGGCCCCCGCTTATATAGCTATGAGCCGCAACTACGATATATCGGCTGATTAAAGACTAGCCACGCGCATTGAGAAAGGGCACGGGATCCACGGGCTGCCCGTGTGCCCGAACCTCCACATATAGGCCATTTCCCTGGCCGGCATCCCCCATGCGCCCGATCGGCTCGCCGGCCACCACCGGCCGCCCCGGGGCTGTGTCGATCCGCCCAAGCCCGGCCAGCACCATATCCGTCCCGCCGCCGCATTCCAGGATCACCAGTTGCCCGTAGCTGCGGAACGGGGCCGCGAAACCGACGCGCCCGGTGCAAGGGCTGTTCACATAACTCCCCGGCGCCGCGCCATAGGTGATGCCGGTGGTAGGCCCATCCGCCGCGGGCGCGCCGAAGCGGCGCACCACCGGGCCCGCCACCGGTGCAACCAGGCGCCCCACGCCGCCGCGGAGCGCCGGCCGGCTCAGCGCCGCCTGTCTCGCCCTTGCCGAGGCCGCAACCCCCGGCTGGCGGCGCTTCTCCGCCTCCGCCGCGTCGCGCGCGGCTTTCGCTTCCGCCTGCGACCGCGCCGCGTCCATGGCTGCGATCGCATCGCGCAGGCTATCTGCCTGTGCGCCCAGTGCGGCCACCCTCTTCGCCGCCGCCTCTCCCTCCGCCTGCGCGGCAGAAATCTTTTCGCGGGTTTCCGTCATCGCCACCTCCAGCGCGGCGGCGGATGCTGCCTGGCGCGCCTGCTGTTCGGCCAGTGCCTGCGCCTGGCGCACGGTGGCGGCCTTCAGCTGCGCGGCCTCCTTCGCCTGGATGCGCAGATCGGCCGCCTCCCGGTTCAGCGTGGCAGCCACGCCGCCGGTCAGCAGCAAACCCTCCAGCGCCTGTTCCGGTGGGGCCGGCACCGCCAGCACGGTTTCCGCCGGATAGCGCTGCATGCGGATCATCAGCGGCACCAGCGCCGAAAATGTGGCGGCGTGCTGCCGCAGCGCTGCGTCCGCCTGGGCCTGCCGTGCCTGCACCAGCCTTAATCGGTCCGCCGCCTCGGCTACGGCTTTTGCTGCTTCCGCAAGCGCGGCGGCGGCCTGTGCGCGCTTCTCGCCAATCTTCAGCGCGTCCGCCTGTGCCGCCTGCAAGGCGCGGTCTGCGTTCGCCCTCTCGGCGCTCGCCCTGTCCCGCGCCTGGGCCGCCCGCTTCTGTTCAGCCTGCAAAAGTTTCTGCGCCGCATCGCTTCGGGTGGAAGCCGGCGCCGTGCCGCAGGCAGCGGCCAGCACCAGGAGGCAGATGGCCAGCCTACCCGCGTGCCTGCGCGGCGCCGGCGGCCGGAGGCGGGATCGGCATGATCCCGCTGGGCCCGGATCGACAGTCTTCAGATCTTGCCGATCATGGTATCCCGTGGTGTCGCCACTGCCTTGCGTCCGCGCTTCGGCGGTGCTGCAGCCGGCTCCGAGGGCTGCCATTTGTGCCACTGATACCCAGCCTGGAACATGAAAAGCACCAGGCCCAGAAAAACGACCAAACTCGCCATCGCCAAAACCTCCTCTCTACCCAAAGTGCCGTCGTATGATCCAACACAACAGTTAACGGTATTTACCAGCGGGCGCGGCCGCCTGGGCAAGCCCTCAATTACTGAGGCGCAACGGCAGGCCTGGGCCGGTACGGGATGCCAGAGAACAGAAGATGCCACGCGGCGTCCGGGGCAAGCATCTTGCCGGCGGAATCCGCTGGCCCTTCGGCCGGCAGAACCACGTGCGTCACGCGCGAATCGAGCGGATCGGACAGGTCGGCCATCGTCTCCCCCTCGATCTCGATGAACAGCAGCGAGAACAGCAGCCGCGGAAACCGCGCCTCGATCATGGCAATGAAGGCGTTCAGCTCCGCCGCGCCAAATTGCGCACCGGCTGCAAAGCGGTCCCAGCGCAATGTGGTGGCAGCGCCGCGGCGGACGAACAGCACGGCTCGTGCGGTTTCGCACACCGCCAGCATGCCCCGCATCTTGCGCTGCATCTTGTCGCGGCAGGCGGCGATGGCGGCCACCGAAAATTCGATGCAGCCATCCGCGTTGCGCGGAAATTCGTGCCAGTAGACGAGCCCGTACTCTGCGCAGGCCGCGCCGCCCCCATCGGCGCAGGCATAGAATTTTTCGCCCAACCGTGCGCCCTCATCGGCGAACACCGCCATCACGGCGTCCCAGGGCGCAACCAGCCATTCGAACACCGAACCATCCGGCTTCCACCCCTGCTTCTGCAGGTGCAGCCCCACATCGCAGTCCCCGCCAAGCGACAGAATCG
>Ga0116226_10005532_pt1 | contig 11281 bp, 10 predicted proteins | sample S1TSphfallax_FD_89692 | JGI IMG/M metagenome (GOLD analysis project Ga0116226, IMG submission 89692) | Host-associated microbial communities from peat moss isolated from Minnesota, USA - S1T2_Fa - Sphagnum fallax MG | ecosystem: Host-associated > Plants > Peat moss > Unclassified | place: USA... | reverse complement strand
ATGTGGGATATTTGCAGAAGTAACAACAGTTAGTTTCTAGCAACTCATCATGATTTTCGTGAGCTGTGGTGGAGGCTCCAAATTGTGAATGCCCATCTACAAAATAAACACAAAGTAAGTGGAAACTACCATCAAGGATTAGACCACTCTTAGTATCATAATAGTATCTACAGTTAGGGATTCAGGACAAGGATTCAAGCATATGAAAGGAACTACTAAACTAATTCAAGAAATGAACCAATAATATGCATTCATTTCAGGAATTAAACAAATCAGGAACCTGCATCAAGAATTACATTAGGAATTTACTTAGAAAGTTGAACAAATTAGGAATCTCCATCAGGAATTACTTCAGGAGCTGAACAAATCAGGAACCTCCATCATGAATTACTTAAGGAGCTGAACAAATCAGGAACCTCCATCTGGAAGAAAATCTTGGCGGTTCCTTCCAACATCCATCCCAAAAAAATTAGAGGAAACATATCCCCTAAGCCAAGGAATTGGGTGGGAATGGCCTCCTAAAATTCATGACTGAGAATAAAAGACATGGAAGGGGGATGAGGGTGTCTGCCTAGAGGCTGGAACTCAGGACAAAAAGTTGAAACAATGGCAGGAATCACATGTTGAGTCCTAGGTCAGGGCGTACATTTCTCCTTCAAGAAGTGGACTTCACATATGGTTCCTTCCAATTTTGTGCCATAGTAGGACACTAGCTCGAAGAAAGTTAGAAGATTGCAACTATTTCCTCAAATTGGCACTATCAAATGACATTATGAAGTTAATGAATATGACCTAGGGAAAAAACGGATTCAATGTTGAAGGAACCACTAGAGAAAATCTAAGAAAGTTGTTACTACTTCTTGACATCAAAATGACTTCATGGATCATCTAGAACACAAATTTAACTTGGTCTTGGTGCTTGTACACAACGTATGGTTGTCCAAAATATTTTTTTTTTCGCAAATGCAACAAACAACAATGAAAATGAAGCATGGCCAAGGATTTGTTACCAAAAGTCCCAATAATGTTGTTTCCAATTGTAAAGGTGATATTTTCTCATCTTGAATGTTGAAGAACCCGAATGTTAATTGCCAACTGGGATCAAACTGTTCATTTCATTTATTTACCTTACATTTCATAATGCACATTGCATAGATAAACACGAAGGATGGTAACAGCGACCACATGATGTCACACATATGTCAATGCCATGAAAATTTTCATTGCAAAAAGGGCAATCTTAAACATAAATGACAAGTTTTTTCCAAAATATGCAGGCTTGGCAATAGGAACTAGACATGGAAAAGTAATACAACCTAACTTCAACTGAAACCAAAACCTGGTAATCAAAGTTTGCAATCTCAAAACAATCTAGTCTTGGATGTGTTTAATGTATGCACTCTCACAAGAAATTAGGTTTTTTTCAAAAGCTTGACAATTTAATTTTGAAGAAGTCAATTTTGATTTTGCTTGCACAAATATTTTTTCTTCAAAATGAAGTTGCAATAAATTTGAAGTCTTAGAAGCTTGGCCCTATAGTGATTTGCCATCAATAGATTTGACAAACACATTAATGTACAAACAAAAGAATTAGGGAACCCGTGCATGGACAATTGGGCAAAATCAAAATCATATTTAACCTTTTCAAAGTTTGCCCTAACTTGGGCATGGATAGCTCATCAATCATCAAACAAAACTTGGCTTGCCAATGGTCAAGCTCATTATGCTCCTTGTATGCCAAAAGCTCTTGTAGCCATTAATTCATACCTAAAAAGTTACATTGTTTCTAAATACACAAATCATGCATAACTTTAATAATGTCTTTAGAAACAATCAGTCATGGTGCGCTTTGGAAAAGCACATATTTTGTGGATGTAACAACCTTTTTGGGCATTGAACCTTGAACCTTCAATTTTCATGTCTACATTATCGGTTGGCAATGTGGTGCCAAACTCAAAAGAGGTCGGGGGATTACTCTCAACAAATTTGAAATTTCAAGAGTGGCAAATGAATCACTATTTAAGCTTGGGATGGGTGAAGAAGGACTAGCAACAACTTGGTGCAAACTTGTAGCTAACAAATTCCTAACACACTTAAAATTGGAGTTGTACGAGGTATAGAAATAATAGAAAAAAGACCAAGCACATGTTGTGAAAACCTTTGGAGTCTCACCAAACTATCTTGTCTTGTTTTCCTTGCCTTTTCCAAACTTGCCCAATGTCTTTTGTAGACTAAAAATGCATGAACTACCCAGTTCACCTCAATCCTTTTGACAATGTCTCATTGAAAACATGAGATTTCTTAAACACATGAATGTACAAACTTTTGATGATAGCTTGAAATTCAAAGGTAGTGTGGGATTTGTATTTCCACCCGTTTTTGTCAAACATGGGCCTACACAAAGCACCCAAGGTGTATAACAATTTGGATAACAATTTGGATGGGTGGTTCTTAACACCTTTTAAGATTCAAGGGGGTCTTCAAGAAACCATGATACAAGTTGGGCTCAAAATAAAGGAGCAACGCAAAAGCCCATTGGTGAAGTTATTCCTTGTTGTTGATCCTTATTTGGGGGAAGACTAATTTCCTTAGTACCCAATTGAAGGTTCATTAGTCACATGTGGAAGTTGGTTATGTGGAAATGACCAAGAAAAAAATGTTGAATGTTGTCACAACTAGAGTGGATTCGCAAGAGAAAATGGAATGGTTTAAAATTTGGAATGGGGATCAAAATTTCTTTCCACTTAAGCCAATAAATGGGCCAACATTACATCCTTAGTTGAATTGAAGAACATTTTGGTGGCATGTACATATTCCCATGTATTTGAATCTTTTTGTTTTTCAAACAACTTGTCAATATGCATGAATGAATTTGTTTTCAATTATTAATACATTGTAAACCCATGGATCTTTGGTAACTCCACAAGGTTATGTTAATTCAGTTTGCTCTTTAACACCATTCAACAAAGGCATTTCCATATTGCATTGAGATGAATGCACATTACGATATACACAATTTGAGGGAAACTTGGAATTATATATAGTATCAAAAGTAGCAATAAGTAAAATTTTGCTCACTTTGAATTATTTTAAAAACCACTTATAAATGACTTGGGCTTCAAAATTAAAAGAAGTCATAAGAATCATAAATATGAAATTGAATCATAATTGTACATTTGTGTAAATGTACAAAAATAATTCAATAAAGTTTTTTTATTAAAAAAACCCTTATTTCACAACAATTTTTTGTTTTTTAAAAATTCAGAACTTCATCTTATTTTTGTCAAATGATTAAATAAACATTTAACCCAAAAAAATTTCAACGGAAGAAGATTTTTCAACCTAAAAATCCATAATCATCAACATTATCATACCATAATGTAGAATGAACATTTTAAAATCATATGATATAAATTCCACAACTTTAAGAAAAATTGAAAACTTTGATGGGAAAGATTGTTCCTAATGGTTTCTTTTATGTATGTGTAAAATTTCAAGAAAAATTTATCATTAAATGTAGTTTTTCTTAATGCTTTTGTAGGAATTGCATAAATGTGATAAGGGTTCTGCAAATGAAAATAATACTTTGTTGGGTAAAAACATAGTCATAGGAGCCACCCAAGTGAATGGACATTCCTTAAAACTACATTTTTGTATGTTTGAAAGATAAGAAGATTTGAAAGATTACAAAAGAAAAATAATAGTTTGGACTATCATAAATTTTTTGGAATATTTTCCATTAATTGCAAAGTTGATATGTTCAAAGCTTGACACATGTAAAAAAAAATTTGTATGTTCAAAACACTCAAACCTCAAGAATGGACAATCCTTATTTTTTTTCAAATGTTTTTTTTTCCTACCAAATGTGCACCATTCCTTTTGAAAATTGAAGAGGATTTTAACATTGATGATAAAAGGGCAAAAAAATTTGAACTAATGAAAGTTGTTTATATAACCAATTTCAACACATTTGGTTCAAACATGCAAAAATTGTTTATATTTATGTGATAAAAGGCATGAATGCATAATATATATGATTAAAATCAATTTTTAATCAAAACATATTAATCTCTAACATGTAGTGTTAAACTATGTATCCAAAATACAAAATTTTAAGTTATAAACCAATGCAAAAATGACACATGTCATGTGCGACAAACTTTTCCTTGGGTGTACCACTAGGAACCACCTTACCAAATTCATAGGAAAGTGGAACCCAATTTAAGAAATAAATTTCCATCTACCTATACATTAGTTTATTTGATTGGACTAGATGGGCTATGTGTTTCCCACCTATGCACACACTCATGAAAAATAATGAACACCCACAAACATATAATATGCATTAACATTTTGATTCCTGAACCATTCTTGACCCATTCTTGACCCGATTCCTAACTTTTTTTAAAAAAGTGTCCTTACACTTACATAGTAGAATTTTTTTTTGTTTATTTAGTGCATGCACAAGGGAATGATCCAAACTAATCATTAAAACAACAAAAGGTGAAAATAATTGTCGTTTGTGTTCTGGACATTAATGACCTTTCATGGTTTCAAAATCTTGATTTCAAAAATTTATAACTAAATCAAAATTGATTCAAGTAATTATTATAAAAGACATCAAGTAGGTTGGCATTTGAAATATTCTCAAAAATTAACATCCAAGGAAAATTTACAAAAATTAGATTCCTTTTGGGTTCCTAATAAAAAAAATCCTGAAATGTGACATTCCTGAAATGTTTTCCTTATGCATTCAATTTCCACATCAAAACACTTTTTTTTTGTAAATTTAATTAGAGTTTTGAATTCAACATGATTTGGGTAACCTTTTGATAAATGATTTTGAATGAAAAGCTTTCTTTATGTGAGTCCTATGTTGTTTTGAAGTTGGATGGGTCACAAAATTTTGGGGTGTGATGTTCCAAATGGTACCACCCAAGGAAAAGTTTGCTTTATAGTGCTTGGAAGAGGATTTTTTCTTTGGCACCCTTGGTTCCTATGATTGTGTTTTCACCTTGTTGGACTATTATATCATTCATATGTGCATTGATTTCACAACATAATGCTAGATTGGAACATAAACCATCATTTATTACAAAATTTTAGTGAATTTTTTTCCAAATTTCCACCATGATGCATGAAACTCAAATAGGTACTGAAAATTGTCAAACTATGGCATTTTTTTGTATACACCATAACATGCATTTTAACCTTTGGAAAAAACACCTAACACTTGAAACTTTGGGGGATTATATGGACACATGGAAAATGACTCATTTCAATGAACTTTTCTTTTGTGAATTTGCTCTACCTATTGGGCCATTCAAGGCAATGATTGGGACCAACAACAACCCAATGGTAAGAAGGTAATGAGAAGAATATTCATCAATTATGTAGCTATGATTGAAGTGATTGCCTTTTCCTTGTTCCTACACTTTTTTGTCCAAAATGCTTTTACATTTATTTTCACATTATGCATTTTGATTACATGGATCATGGAAATGCATTTTCATTTCAATTGTCTTTTTTTCCTTAGGTACATCAAGTTTGTGCTTGGATTAGATAACCACCTCAAGTCCAAGCCAAAGTTTCATATGGTGTGGAGGTTTGGTGCACCACCAGCCAGCATGTACACACCTAAAATTGAGGCAAACTGGGGTTTAAAACATCGTGGGGGTGGGGGTTGGTATTTGGATATGCCCAAAGGCACAATCCCATATGATGAAGCATCTTTTCATAACGAATATGTTGCTAAGCAAACCATAAACGATGTTAGTGGTGCCTTAATCAAAGTTCCTCCCCATGATGATTTGGAGCAAAGAAAATATATAATTTCACAAATAACCTTGGCCCAAGCAATTCTTGCATCAATGGTTGGGCCTAAAGGATGTAAAAGCAAAAGATGGAAAATCAAAACGTGGATACAAATGTAGACAACTTTTTTATTGGTGCGCATGGTAGTTTTATGCAAATAAGGGTTCTTATCTAGACAATGGTTCCACTTGCAAGTGTTTCCAAGCAAGCATATGTCACCCATATGACACAATACCCTTTGTATTTTGCAATTTTGGGCATTATGGGATGAACATCATCCCATATCATCTATTTGATCTTGTTGAGACTCTTGAATCCCCACACTTGACCCCTAAAAAGTTGATAAAGTTTTTCAAGAATGTAAGGTCACTTTCACACTTTGGAGAAAAAATTGATTATAATTTCCTGATACACATTTGTCATATCCTAACACATTTTTTTGCTTGGTTTATCTATGTGAAATTGTTGGGATCATGGTCTAATATTGCATGGATGGTATTTCTATATAATTATATGTGAACATGATCATTGGTTATTGTTCAATAGGAATGGTAGTCGACAATTGCTTGAATGGCATGCAACTGCCACCTTATAATGCATTTGAAAAGGTGAAAGCATGGTAAAGTATACAAAAAAAGTTGACGAAAGAATATGAAGTTTAAAAAGAGGTATTTTTCATGAAAACACAAGAAAGTAAATTCAAGTTTTACTTAAATTTCATTTTGAAACTATTGAGCCCGGCCTTAATTGGGTTTATTGTAAATCAACTACAAAATTTCAAAAATTTTAGAATAATAAAAATAAGGAATAAATATGTTGAAATTGATTAATCAATATGGTGTTCAAACCTTCTTTTACAATGCAAAATTAATCTTTAACGTGTAATAATGAAGAAATATCTTGTTGTTTATCATTCAAGTAAAAATATTGAATGTAATATAATTTTGTGATGGGTTTTGGTCCTACTTTTTGTTCACTTGACAAGTAAACTAGCAAGCACTTTCAGTTGTAGATTTATTGTGCTTTCACTCAAAAACATTATTGGGAATATGTTTTCTATTGACTTGGATGCAATTTACAATCACATTCTAGATGGTCTTTTGCCCATGAAGACTACACATGAAGGTTGGAAGGGTGCATAAGATTGTAGCCTTGCATTCATGTAAATGTTATTAGAGACATGTGCACCTCATCAATCAAGGATATTGGATCTCCTCATTTGCACAGGTTTGTGCTTGGATCTTCTTCAATTCTTGTCTTCAATAATGTAAAACTTTTGGATACAAATTTCCTAAACCATGCACATTTCTATGATGTAGTTAGATTAATTTTCATGGTTGCACATAAATTAGGTTTTCATGTGTTTGGTTTGGCGGGGGACAAACCTTATATATTACACATTTATTTGCATTGGAACAAAATGTTGGCAATGTGGTGCACTATGTGGTTATTCCATCCAAAAATTCGCCTCCTTCACATTTAGTGGAACTATTTGTTCCTAAGGTGGCACACAATCTTGGTTTGAACCTCAACAAGCTTTCTTCATAAGTATGTTGCATATTTGCAAAAAAAAAACCAAGGTTTTATTTTCATTTCATTGATGTAATGTCCTTCAACATAAATCTTTTGTTGTTAACATCTTGTTTTTTTTTGTTGGTGCTAATTTAACCATGGGCTTATATGTGGTTCATCATGGATAACTTACCCCTTAATCCGCTTTCATCTTTCTTTATACTTAAACAAGTGAAGCAGGAAGCCTTACACTTTATTGTAAAAGAGGTTAATTACAAGTCCATGACATCTAGAGATAACGATTTTAGATTTAACATGGGTAAGCTTCAGGAAGTTAAGGTTTTTTTGGACATAGAGGTTAGTGTTGATGATGAAGAGTCTTTTGATGACACACAAGAGAAATGTTCCATTTTTCCACATATGCACATGATGTTAGGTGTATGCACATGTGTGCAATGTCTTATTTAAAATTGGGGAGTTTGAGGCTTTTAATTTTTTTTGCAATGACATTGAATGGTTTTATTTTCTTTGAATGTGTTCATACAAATTGTGCCAATGTCAATGTCTTTTCCAATTATAACTAGTTGTTTGTGTTGCCTAGTAATAAAACAAAATTCTTTTAACCCATGTATGAATCAAAAGAGAAACATTAAAAAATGTTAAATGCATTGAATCGAAATCCAATTTATTTATGTCATTATTAAAAAAAAAATTTGTTGAAGCTTGAAGGGTGAAAACATATTATAGTGGACCTTTTTGGATGTCGCAAAGGTAAAATTGTATAGGTTGGATATATATTATTACATAAAACCCATATGCAAATTGGAAAGTGGACCAACAAAATGGAGTCAAATAAGTGAAAATAATTTCTTTTTCCTTTTCATTTTCAAATAGTTACATCAAAAAGATTAATTTTCAATGAAATATGGACTTTGCAATCTAGAAATTTCGGGGTCACAATTCATAAAAAAATTGTTATGGATTCATTATTTATAATGGAATTGAAGGTTTTTCCACAAATTTGAGACATGTTATAGTCTCAAAGGTTATGACACTTAGGAGTAAATGTTTTGGAAAATATGAAATATGTGATGGATGTTATAATTCCTTATTATGTGTATTAAAAATCAACAAAATTTCAAAGTTCATCACATATCCAAAAGGATGTTTTTCATGACCAATATTAAATAAAGGTGTTCAAAAAGGTTCAATGTAGGGCACCTTTAATTTGGACATGGAAAAATATGTCAACTTTAAGATCATTTCAAAGTTTTTTTGTTTTTGTTCAATTTTTTACATTTAAAAATACATTAAAAAAATCCCAAAATAAACTTTGCAATGATTTTTTTGGGTACATCCTAGGGTGCTTGCACCTTGAAAATGTTTTAGGTGTACATCTATATCAACTAATTACTTGTTTAAGTGCACATTTATCACATTTAAATGTGCCATGTGTTTTTGGTGCACATTTATAACAACTAATTTTCAACAAGGTGGGGTGGAGTCTATTTTTGTTGCTTATCTTCAAATAAAGTAGATCCATATACTTTTGCCACACTAAAAAAACTCCTTTGTCCTTTCCTATTCATTCTTTCTGCATATTATTGTTTTCTTTGTTTTGTACCATTTACCATTAGAATCTTGAATATGGAAGACATGAACAAGTCAGTCATACTTTGCGTCCTCCAAATTTGACACCTTGCTCATTATTTCACTTAACCTTTTCTTGATAAATGCACCTTACTAGAAACCCCATATGAAAATAAATCTAAATATTCCAATGTACTTCTAATCCCCATTGCACTCAATATGAATGAATGAATTGCATCCAAGTATACTATCATCCCGGGGGGGACACTTAATGTAAAGTTTGTGATATATGTGCGTGAAACAACCATTTTTAGGGGGGGTATTATATAATTGCCCAACCCATTTTTTATCACCTTATTATTCTTTAATTTTCTAATATAGAGATATTAAAACAACCCTATATTAATTATAATCCATTATTTCAGATTATTGCATACCCTATATTGTTATAAATTGATTATTTGAATAAAATGTACCTTATTTTTAAACTAATCAACTTATAATTTTTACCCAACAACCAATATATTGCACCCTAAATTTTTACACATGTATTTTCTACTTTTTTTTTACTAGTGTTCCCCCTGGGCTATCATACATTTAGTTGTTTCATCCAAATTGATGAATGATGTTCATCCATGAATATGTTCATCCATTTCCAAGCCAATGCTCCAAGCTCAAGTTCTAAACTCATGCATAAGCCATCATCCAATATTTGTACTTTAATGATGTGAAGGTTCAAGCTTGACCTTTTGTGTCAAAAAACATTTCCTTTTTAAACCTAAATACTTCGCTTCATAGAGTCATTAACAAAAGTGTATCACTCCATTCAAGGTGCATTTTCCCAACCAATACAAGTTTTCATCAACAAAGTAATGTAGGAACCATCTCTAGAAAGTTTTCATTATTCAAATTGTTTTATTTCATCGCATGAGAACATGACCAAGTTACAAATAAAAAATTACTTAATCAAGCAACTTATATATTACCGAATCAAATTTATTTTTAAAGGAAAGTTATATATTCACAATGGTTCCCAAATGCATCATTTTGTTACAAAAGAATTTTATCGCCAAATTGATATCATTTATATTTTTCATTATTTTATTAATAGTGGAACATATTTACGTTCATCATTTTTGTTTTTCAAAGTGGAACTCATTGCAAAAGAATTAGGGTTTTCCATTTGAGAACATCTAGTTGCCACAAAACTTATCATTTTTCTTTTGGTTTCCAAATGATTTTTCCATGTCACAAAATATCATGTTATCATCATTTTGAAATATAGACCTACAATGTACAAAGAGATCTAGATTCAAAAAAATTATTCCAAAATATAAAAATTTAACTTTAACAAATTGTAGGTTCATTTCATTTCATCTCAATGGTCATGTTGTATTAGTGTGATTAATATTAATTAATTTTGGGGCGTGCATGTAGAGTTTTTTCCTTTTGGGGCCAGGGGGTGGGGGGGGTGGGAGGGGTGGCTCTTTGATTCACCCATCACTAAAAATAATAATCATAATATGCACACCCCTAAATTAAAATATTATATAACCTTGGTCTTTGGTCTAGCTACATAGGTAAGAAGAATAAAATTTTGGGCAAAAGGTGGGGGGATAAGAGAGGGAAATGGTGAAAAGTGGCTAGTTGATGAATTTAGAACAAGCTAAATCATTTTTATCACCTCCACTTTGTCAAGTAACTTTTGTCAATCCAATTTATGTGATTGTGAATATGTTTGGCATGTTCCTACCTTCACCTCATGCGCTAACATATAAAAACAATTCTCATCCACTCTGATGTATAGCCCTTCTTTTTTTGTTTAAAAACATGCATTTATTTATTTATGTAAAAATAAACAAAATTTCCATATTTTGAAAATTTTAAGACAAATTTCAAAGGTCAAATCCAATGTCAAAATGCAAGAATCAAATTGTTCGATTCATCCTTGACTATTGTAAACATGCTTATGAGTGAACATTTAGTGTATCAAAAGACAATGACATGATGGTCAACACTTGGTTGCTGATGAAATCTCAAAATAATTTGTAGCTAATCTTTGGATGCTCCAATAGTTTGAATCATCTAATTTTGTTAAGCAATGCAAAAGTTATAACCTACAAAATTAGTGAAGTCCTCCACTTGAGATATATTCTTACCCGCACTTACCACTATTAAGTTTTAACATTTGCACTTTTATCACATGTTATCAAATCCTCTCACCTTTTCACCTGTATAGCTTGGCTAAAAGGTCTTCAATTCTCATGTGCAAACTCATATTTTGAGGAGCTTCCACACTTCAGTTTTTTTTTTTTTGGGGGGGTTTTTTGTTGTGATGGGTAATCCTAATTGGAAAAAAAAACCT
>Ga0116226_10005531_pt1 | contig 11281 bp, 5 predicted proteins | sample S1TSphfallax_FD_89692 | JGI IMG/M metagenome (GOLD analysis project Ga0116226, IMG submission 89692) | Host-associated microbial communities from peat moss isolated from Minnesota, USA - S1T2_Fa - Sphagnum fallax MG | ecosystem: Host-associated > Plants > Peat moss > Unclassified | place: USA... | reverse complement strand
TCCTGCTGAGCGAAGACGGTCTCGTCATAGGCTTGGCCGGTGGTGAGCATGTGGAACAGGATGCGGGCGAGTTTGTGCGCGGTGGCGGTGATGGCTTTGGGTGCGCCGAGCTTGGCCCGCATCCGGCGGAAATACTGACCTAGCCATGACTGACTACGGAAGAGCGCTTGCGCGACGATGCGCAGCGCCCTGGCCAGCCGGTGGTCGACCTGGCGGGTGCGCGAGCTGAGCACCTTGCCCCCGCTTATCCGATTGTCGGGACACAATCCCAGCCAGGAGGCAAAGGCAGCCGCGCTGCGGATCGCCGACAAATCGCGTCCCACTTCCGTCAACAGCATGTTCGCGGTCAGCGCGTTGATACCTGGAACTGCGGTCAGATCAATCCCAAAGATGCGTAGAGCATTACCACAGCTACTGTATGGCGACCGACTCCACTTTTCGTGGCTTTTCCTTCAAGAAAAGCCAGCATCACCGTAACTTTCACATTACACCTACTTTGGTAATGCTCTATAAATGTGCGCGCAAATCCAAGCGCAGGTCGTTACGCCTCGGCTTGTGCCGATCTTTCGGCTGTGGCAGAGCAGGCGCATCCGGTCCGGATCCATCAGCGAAATCCACCAGCATCTGCTCGATCTCGACATCGGTAGCGGCCATTTGTTCCTGGTAATGTCGATAAAGTCAGCATCGATTGCCGCAGCGTAAACAGATGCTCCTTGCGATAGAGCATTTCTCCTGTAGGTGTACCTCGGCCAGCAACTGCGAGTGTGGATTTTCCTTAATGAAATCCACGCCGAGAGAATCTCAGCCAGGGCATGGCAACAGGAGAAATGCGATAATCTCCGACCAGCGACTTGGCGATGGTCGCCTCGCTGGCCTTGATGCGGCCATCGCGCAGTTTGGCCAGCTTCGCAGGGTCGCGCTCCCCGGCCAGGATCGCGTCGAGAATCGCCATTCCGGTCGTCCCGCTCAAATCACTGATGACATGATGCAGCTGCAGGTTCATCTGATCGAGCGCCTTTTGCATATGCTGCAAATGCACCGCCGCCATCTGTACGAGGCTCTCGCGATAACGCATCAGCGAACGCACAGCGCAGATTTGCTGCTCGGGCCGGAAGCTCGCGCGCAAGAGCCCCGCCGCATGCAGGTATTGCTGCCACTGGCAATCGCTGACGTCGGTCTTTCGGTCCGGGCACGTTCTTTACGTAATGCGCGTTGACCAGGCAGACCCTCAGCCCGCGCGCCTCCAGTATCTGAAACAGAGGAATCCAGTAGACCCCGGTCGATTCCATCGCCACCGTCGCCACCGTCTCGATTCGGCAGCGCTGAAGCCAATCGGCTGCGGCGAGAAGATCTTCGGTAAACGTGGCGAACCGCAGCACCGGCTGACTATCTCTGTCCCCGGGCACGGCGATATAAATCTCCGTCGCTCCGATATCGACTCCCGCGGCGTTGGGCTCGAGCAACGGTGCAGGCGAGAGCCCACGCGGCTGCGGCTTCTTCTGCTTTTTCAACACGGCACACCTCCTGTGCCATGCCAGACGGCCCGGGTTGTGCCACTTGGAGCAATCTCCCAAACGGGATCGGCATGCCCCAGGAGAGCGGCCACCGTCACCACTTACTTGAGCACAAAGCGCCGGGACCACGCTATTTTGCGGGCTCCTCACGGAGGCGCCAATGCCAATTTCGGCCTACTTGCCGCCCGGCAGGGCAGCAGTAGAATAAACCACTCTCAGCGTGGTCCTTCCCTCCTTGAGCCGCAATATGCGGTTCACCCGCTATTTTTGCCCACCTGTAGGTTCGGTTCCGGAGGTGAGCGCCTGCTTCAACATAAGAGCTAATGAAAGAAGCTGGTGACCTTTGCATAAGTGGCCTCCGCCAAAGCAATCGGAGTAGACGCAACGGTGACAACTCCGCCGGCAACATTGGCGACGCCTTCGTTGAAGTTATGTCGTTCTAGAAAAGCCTTCGTCTGCAAACCGTGCTCAGAGGAAAAGCTACTGACATTCAGCGAATGTTCCAGAGCCTGGCCTGCAAGCATGCCCGCTCCCGCCGCCTGCAGCTTTGGGTCATGGGACGCTAAAAGAACGGCGCTCGTAACACCAAGAGTGGCATCCAATTTTTGGACGTCGGTTTTGGCTGTTCCAAGCTCGAGAGCGGAAGCAGCGATGCCAATCGGACCAGCTGCTTTCCCGACAACTTCTAAAGCTGGCGCGATGGGCGCTATCGCCTTCCCGGCGGCCGCTAGCGCTTTGGCGGCAGGGTTCAAGGCCACCGCGGATTGGGCGGCCGTCGCAACGTCAGCGACCTTTGCTCCTTCTGCAAATGCTAAGTCGATCGACGCATTTGTGACCGTGTTGAGCCCCGAGGGAAGGGCCTTGAGCTCTTTGACGGTGTTTTCGAAAGATACACTCTGCGCCGCGGCGTTGCTGACGAGAGCACGGTCAAGTGCACTAAGTGCACTGGCATTGATCGCAGTACCGGTTGCCGCACCTGCAATCTTGTATGCGTCTCTCGTTGCCTCAAAGAGATCAGATTCATGCTGAATCGTCCCAGAAACTACCTTTCTCACGATTTGGTTCTGTAACGTTCCGACAACAGTATGGAACAGCCCCTTGCCGGTTTCCGCAAGTACGGTCAGTTCTTTTTGTGCCTCTGACACCCCGCGGCTGTAATACTGCACTCCATTCGGGGCCGTTCTCTGCAAGGCCCGCAACTGAACTCGAATAGGATGATCTCCCTGCACATTCCTGCCAAGTGCGCTTCGCACATCTTTGGCGATTTCGACCCCGTAACGCCAGGTGTCCATAAGGGTCGGCCCAGCAGAGGACTTGCTGCCGCCGCCAGATGACTCCTCAGGAGCTTGGCCTGTTGGATCTTTCATCCGAATCGGATTGCCGGCGCCATAGGCATACAGGTTCGGTCCGCCTTTCAGTCCGACTGGATCGCAACTCGTCCACCGGCCCAGCCACGGCGCATAGTACCTGGCACCGTGATAATTCAGGTCGTTCTCTTCGTCTCTTTCCTTTCCGGTAAATCGATATCGCTTCGGAAGGTCTGTCTGCGATGCCACAGCCTGGTAGGACGTGCTCCCATACGGGTAGTACTCCTCATACGAGACGATGTTCGCAGCATCGTCCAGCTCCAGCGCCGCTGATCCAAGATGGTTGCCGTGCTGATAACGCACCTGCTGCTGCGGGGCAGGGTCGCTGCCGGCCGTCCGCGTTTCGATCATGGCAACGGCCTGCGCTCCTGCAACAACGTGCAGGGTCTCCCGCATCAATGAAATCGTTCCATCCGAAGCGAACTCGCGGTACACCTCGACCGCGCCGAGATACACTCGCTCGTTCTTCCGCACCGCCGTCACACCCGCGGCTGCTGCCATGTCCGTCGCCTTACGGACGCGCTCGCTGCCTGAGTTGTATTCGTAGTACGTCGTCGCTGGAGTTCCGCCATTGACGGCCTGCCGCGTCGTAGACAGGAGTCTGTCGTCCGCGTCCCATACCATCTGCTGCAAATGCGGCATGGTGGTCATGTTGCCGTGGGCGTCGTAGGTGTACTTCGCCGAAAACTGGCCCGTCGCACTGTCGCCCGGCAGCGTCGTGGCGGAGAGCCGGTTGCCCAACTCGCCCGTCGCAATCCAGGAGGCCTCCGCGTAGTTATAACCCAGCGCCCAGCTTCCGGAGTTCGCCTGGTGCAGCATCGAGGAAATGTTTCCAGCATGGTCGTAGACGTAACTCTCCGTGTAGTTGCCCATGGCGTTTCCGTCGCCCGGCTGCGGCAGCGCCATGCGGAACGAGTCGTCGTTTGTGACCTGCTGAGGCGGGGAAGGCGCGCCTCCGGTCTGGCCCAGATGCTCGCGTCCCTGCGCGATCACCAGGCGATAGAGCGGATCGTAGGTGTAATCGTTCGACGGCTCGACGCGCTGGTTGGCAAAGAATACAACATTCTGCGTGTCCGCGTCATCGCGTATGCGGGTGATGTTCCCGACCGGATCGTAGAAGTAGAGAAGGTCCTGCACGGTCTGCTGGTCGACGGCAAAGCTGGCCGGACGGGAGGTCGTGAGCTGCACCATGCGGTAGGTGTTGGGGTCATAGTCATAGACTGTCTCGGTCCCATTTCCGAATGCGACGCGAATCCGTTGCCCGCGCGCATTGGTGTCGACCGCCGTAATGCTGTGCTCGTCCGCCGTCGTGGGATCGAGCAAAGCGCCTGGCACCGCAGCCTGTTGCAGCCAGACATCGAGGGTCGTCAGTTGGCCGCCTGCATCGAAGCCCGGCTGCATGACGTTCGGCTGCATGGAAGAGTTATGCGGCGTCACGGTCTGAATCTGCCGGTTCAGCGCGTCGTACGTGCTGATGCTGATGAGGAGTCTCTGGAGCCGTCGCCGCTCGGCACCAAGCCCGCCGCGGTGGCGGCGCTGTCGAGCGAACCTGCGTCGGTGAGGTCAGCCAGCGGCGTCCAGTCTGTGGGAGCATGGTAGTCCGCCGCAAGCTGGCGCGCTCCCGTCAGCAGGTTCCCTTTGTAATCGTACGTCGTGTTCTCGAGGAAGCCGGCACCGTCGTACTGGCGAAAGACCCTTCCGCACAAATTGACTGGAGCCAGGCCTTCGCCATAGACGATGAGGTCGAGAAGCTCCTCGGTCGCTCCGTTGGTACTGACGTACCGCTTCGTCTTGCGCCGCGCCGCGTCGTAGACCAGGCGAAAGACATGGCCCCGCGCGTCCCACATCCAGCTTGTGCCTCCCGCAACATCGGCAAGCATCCATCGCGCTCCCGCGTCCGCGTTGATTGAATACAGGGCCCGACCTGCCATGTCGATGCCCGAGATATACGCACCGGCTACCACGCCGCCGAGACAGAATGCTTCCGTGCGCCGGCCAAGGGTATCGAAGACGACCAGCGGCTTGCCCTCCGTGTCCATCGCGGTCCGCACGGGATAGCGCTCTCCGATGCCACCGTTATCGATCACAGCCAGGCACGTTCGTGCCAGGCTGTCGAAATGGACCACGCTGAATGTGCCGCTGTGCGCTTCGGTCTTCTTCGCAGCATCGTACTCGGCCGCTTGCTGTTCTGGGGTGTCCCCGTAGGTCTGGTTGATTCTTTGATCGTGCCAGGAGGTCCAGGCCGCCGCTTCGGGCAATCGCGCGAAGTAGTTGCCGATGACGGGATCGGTCGCCGGATCGGTCAGCACCGTGTCGTTGCCGTCCCAGCTCTGTTGCATCCAGGCTGAGATGGTCACCTTGCTCCATGTGGCGTCTGGGCGCAGCGTACCGATCGATCGACCAGCGGAGTCATAGAACAACACCGAACTCACGCCCGTCTGTGCGTCGAACTCAAACCCCGAAGTGGCCGAGAAGAACGGCTCGTAGTTGCGCACCGGCTTGCCTTTGTTGTTCAGGATGGTCCACCCGGAACCGACCCATCGCGGCGATGTGATCGGAGCCCCCTCGGTAAGCGGGCCGGGGGCAGCGAGCTTCTTTGCCTGGATAACGCGGCCCATTCCGTCGCTGTACGAGAGCGCATATTGGAAGCTCGTGGTGTCCCCCGCCGCGAGATCGGAGACATGGGTCTCGCGGGCCAGCGTGTAGACCGCAGCGGGCATGGGCGCTTCTGTGCCCGCGGACCGGGCATAGGCGCCCAGATCGTAGATCAGCCGCGTGGTCGCGCTGCCTATCAGCGTTGCGGGGTCAGCCAGCGGATTCGCGATCTGAGCAGCCACTTCCGCAGGATCTAAATCGGCGATGACACCGGCAAGGCTGTCACCCAGCGTTTGCGTCGTCTTTCCCATCACCGCGGTCGCCGTAACCATGCCGAGCGCATCGCAGAGAACGGCTCCCTGGTTCCCATTCGCATCGGTCACCTTCGCCGGGCTAAGCAGGCGATAGTCGTTTACCGAGACGATCACATTCTGCACCGGGTCTGTCGCCGAGATGGCCAGAAGATCGTAGGCGTCGTAGTCGACTCGCGAGATTCCACCAAATGGATCGACGGCCCGTCGCGGCAGAAAGAAATGGGCCTGCGCCTGGGCGAGTTCTGTCGCGGGTGTGTCGTTATCGCCAGCCGAATAGAACGTCTGTCCCGACGGTTCCCACCACCCTGTATCGCCGGGAAGCTGAAGGTAGCCGCAGCTAGCCAGCATCTCCGGCGTAACCAGCGTGCCGAAGACTCCGGCCAGCAGCCCAGGCGTCAGCGCGGCCCGATAGGACAGCCCGGGAAGCGCCATCGACTCCACCGTTCCGGCGGGAAGCATGACGGTAAGGTCGTTGCTGCGGTAGACAGTCTGCGACTGCGTCAGCAGGCGGCGAGTCGGCATTGTCGCGGGCTGTCCCGCAGCGTCTACATCGGCCGCCGGGACCTGCTCGTACGGCACATCGTTCTGTCCATTCCACAGCGATTGCCATATGCCGTCCAATTCGACGAACGCAAACAGATTCGTCACGCCGGCGATATCCGCCTGCGGCGCAACCCCGGTCATCTCGGCGCTGCTTGTCGCGGAAGGAAGCGGAGTGCGATAGTTGTCCGGCTGATTGACAGGATCGTCGATTGCGTTCGTGTAGACCTGCCCGGTCGCCCTGATGTGAAGACGCTGCTGATCGTAGGCGAGCGCCGTTTGGGTCGCGGCGGAGAGCGACGGCTCGGGGGCCGTGTAGCCGCTGCGACGCGCATAGCCGATCGAGATACTACGCAGCGGATTGCCGTACTGGTCGCACGACAGAGTCACTTCATGGCTTACCCGAGGATCGCTCGCGTTCCGCTCGTAGGCCAGGGTGACCGACTCTCTTGCATCGACGCGAAAAGCCGCGTGCAGGTTTGCGCCTCTTGGCTGCAACAGCGACAAAGTAAAGTTTTGCTCGGTCACGGTGTATGGGTTCGGCGCGTCTTCGAAACCATCCTCTGCATACACCTCGACGCGCAGACTTCGTCCCTTAAGCGCGCGGTATGCCTCCTGCATCTCGTATGCGTCGAGACCGCTCGGCAGGATCGTATCCACCAGCGACATCGCGTTCGCAATTCCAGCCGCAATCAGCGCAGGCTCCTGCCAATACTCGCTCGCGAACTGCTGGGTGACGGCCTGCGCGTTCAGGAACGCACCGGTGTGAAACCAGCTTACCGTCCGCACCGGCGGTGCCCACGATTGCGCACTCCAATTCACGAACTCTCCGTCCGGAAAGCTCGCGTCTTCGCGAAACTCCTCGGTGTCCCACTGCGCGACGCACCCGAATCCGCGGAACTCGCGTTCGTACCCATCGAAGTAGCCGTGGTGGTACGCGTACCGGCTAACCATGCGATTCCGGCCGATCCAGTCCAGCTTCTCCATCCGTTCAACTACCTGCACTGGGAACGGCAGACGGGTCACCCATGGAGTTCCAGCATCGGCGTCCTGGCGATAGAACCGGGTCGATGGAGCGTAGGTGATTCTCGTCTCTGCGCCCATGTTGTTCGCTATATTCACAAGCAGATGCGGCTTCTGGCCCCCCATGAGGTCGACATAGCGCAGCGGCAGGCCAGCTTCTGCCGGCAAAGGAGAGCTCCACACCAGGCAGGCCGTGCCCGTGCCGAGCAGGTCGATGACCTGGACGCTGCTCAACTCGTCGACGCTCGGAAACACGGCGATGACATTTGCGGCAGACCACGAGTTGCCGCTCTGATTGAACCAGAGCCGAACTCCCTCACTGCCTGCATAGAGAATGTCCATCGTGCCGGTTCCGTCTACGTCCGCCAGGCGGATACGCCTTGGGTCGAACTGGTCTTCGCTGTCGAAACGCGGCGCGCTGTCCATGACGACTTTCGGGCCAAACCGGCCGTAGCCAATATTCGGCCAGTAGCAGGTCTCGCCGTTACGGACCCGGACGATGTCATTCAACCCATCGCCCGACATGTCCGCAACAAAGATGGTCTGGGTACCATCGGCCAGAACCACCCTCGGGCCCTTCTCTTCGTCCCATGGTGTGCGCACCAGCTGGGCGGCATCGAAGCCGTCCTCGCCGAGCGAGGGATAGAAGGTAAACAGGCCGTCTTCGGTGATCAGTATGTCCGCCAGCCCATCTCCGGTGAGATCGATAAATCTCAGGTTGGGATCGGCGTAGTCCACCTCGGGCAGCGAGGCGAAGCTTTGAAATGGCTCCCAACTGCCGTCCGCCGTGCGCTTAAAGTAGCCCGGAACGGCACCTTCAAGCTCCACCAGGTCCAACATGCCTCCGCCAGAGAGGTCCATCAGGGTGGCGCCCCGCGCACCCAGCGCAGATGCCGTGGGATGCGCGGTCACCAGTTCAAGCGGCCCGAATCGCGCTCGCACGGCATAGCTCCTGTCCTGCTGTAGTTGAAGATTGTTCGCGCTCTGGTTTCGCTTGTAGTACCAGCCGTCTTCCTGCGGGACCAGAACGCCGGAGAGTCCTTCCCCGTCCAGATCGATCCAGCGATTGCGCGAACCGTCCAGACCCTCCGGCAGATTGGCAAAGCTATCGGGATCAAGCGTCAGGACCGCGGACTGAATCACCGGCTCGCTGTAGGTAAGCGCCAGCGGTGGCAAGGCGCGCGTTGCGCCGGTCGCACCATAGCCGGTGTGCGACACCTGCACCAGCACGGTGTACTCCGCGCTCCTGGAGTCGGACGGGGTCTGCTGGTCGCTATATGTAAGTTCGAGCGAACGCACCAGCCGGTCTGCGCCGGCAGTGGGCTCATCCGGAAAGTTGTTGAAGAAGAGCACGCGCTGCACGCGGCGGTAGGTCCGGAGCTCGAAACCGGGCCGATAGGTTGAGAACGGGTCGGGCCGCACCAGCCACGCTGCATCACTAACCGGAGCCGGTGGCTGAGCCGCGTGGTCGCCGAAGTCGAAGACAGTCTGGAACAGCCATGTCGACGGCAGCGGCTGGTCCTGCGCGGTGGTCCAGTCCGCCCAATAAGGCTGCACGTTGCCATAAAGAATCGATTTCAGATAGCTCTGTGCCGCGCGAATTGGTACGGTCCGGTTCCTCTCATGCGCGGACGCGGCAATCCCAACCGAATCTTCAGGAGCGTACGTGTAGACCACCAGGTTGCCGCGGTCGTCCCAGCTTCGCGAGATGTGCCACGCGTAGATGTGGGTTGGGGCAGCCGGATCGGCGATCGAACTGGCGGCATCGTAACCATAGAGAGACGTGACGTTGTCTCGCGACATAATGCGCCAGAAGCTGCGCCCCGAATCTACCTCGCTCCAGCGTTCGATGCGGGCGAATGCGCTCTCTATCCGCGGCCGGTAGGCGAAGACCTCGTAGACCACACCGAAGACGGTCCGCCGGGAGTTGATACGATCGTCGCCGGAGTCGAGCAGAGGCACCAGATCTTCCGCGCCGGAGAGAATGTAGACGTCGGACTCCTCGCCGTCGGCGTATCGAGGTAATCCCTTGTCGCTCTTGCGTGTGATGGCTGGCAGACCAAGGCTCCAGCCGAAGCCAAAGCTGCCGTTGCCGGCGCTCGAGTCGTAGGCGAGTCCAAGCTGAGGACCAAAGCCCGATCGAGAGGCACTGAACGGAAGCGGGACTGAGACCGAGCAACTGCCATAGACAGCCGTAACGTTTGTCTTTTCCCCGATGCCGCGAATGGCACCGCCGCCCTTAGGAAGCGTGATCGAAGGCAGTTGCGAGGAAGTGGCCGGGCTATCGCTCCCGCGACCGGCAGATTCACCGGTAACGCCCTGGCCCTTGACCGTATCGGATTGTGCATCGCCAACCTGGGGAGGAAAGCGGCGCGGCATGTCACCTGGACCCAAAGCAGACCCCCAAACACGACCCGGAGACGGAGAACAGTGTCGTTAAACGTGACGCAAGGCTAACACAACTTCCAAATCGTCGATAGAATTTCATTCTGTGGTTGTCCTTGTCTGACGATCGCATACACACAACATACAGCGAACAGGTTCATCGTTTGCGAGCTCTTCAGCGGTCCGTCCACAAACAGGAGTCGACATGCCGGAACGCAACACGCTCTACATCTCAGGTCGATTCCTGCGAAGCCGCAATGGTGCCAAAGTCATCCTTCGCGGTGTCAACCTTCCGCTGCTCGACGATTGGGCGTTTCCTCCGGCAGACTATGTTTCAGCGGTGGCGCAGAGCAGCGCAAACGCTGTCCGCATCCAGTGGTATGTGAATTACGGAGATGCAGATCGGCCAGCGTACTCCCTGTCCGATCTCGATGGCGTTCTCACACAATGTGCGCAGGCGGAGCTGATCCCGATATTGATGCTGGCCGATCTTACGTGCGCGGCGGACACGAGTCTGCTCAACTCGGAGCTGGTTTCATGGTGGACTTCAAGCGATGTGGTCGCGGTATTATCAAAGCACGCAAAGTATCTCGTGATCAATCTGGGGAACGAGGTTGGTTTCTACCATTGGGCGGACGACTCGCAAGCCGTTCTCGACGCGTATGTGGCCGATTACGGCAAGGCGATCGCCAGTATCCGTGCCGCGGGGCTGGACTGTCCGGTGATGATCGATGCGCCAGACTGCGGAACCTCTATCGATGTCTTCCTCACCGTCGGCGAGAAGCTCGTCGAATCCGATCCGCAGAAGAACGTCCTGCTCAGCACCCACGCATATTGGGCCGGATACGATGGGATGCCATTCATCCAGCAGTGCGTCAATGCCTCGCTGCCCATCGTATTCGGTGAGATTGCGAACCGGCAGGATGAGGTAGTGAACGGTCAGACGGTTTATGGCTATTACGATCTGGACGGCACCGACGGAAACATCGCCGCAGCAAACGGCTTCACCTACCAGGCGCTTCTTTCCACCCTCTTGCATCACGAGATCGGTTGGCTTGCCTGGTCTTGGGGACCGGATGAATGCACGGCACGCATGTTGAGTACCGACGGAACCTTCTCAGCCTTGTCGCTCTACGGTGAGGACATCGTAAATAATCTAAGCTATGGTCTCGCAACTAAGAGTCATCGTCACAAACTGCTCTAGCGAGGATGCGAAAAGCATCGACACGGCGACACGGCGACACTTAGGAAAAGACTTTTCTCATCGGATTTATGTTCCCCCCGAAAGGTCCCGTCGATCTAAGAAGGCTGTCTCAGAGCGATAAACGTGTAAACTAACTTGCCCATTTAGAAGAAAAGGGTAGAGAGTCAATCCTGAAAGAGCCTATCTTGATCCAGAACAGAGGTGGCTCGGTTTGTTTGAACAGATTTCCCTGGCTTTTAAGTGGAGATCCTGTCTAGGTTAGGCTGCCAGGGTTTCCGGCGGCGTGTTGAAGTAGGCCTGATCGGGTGTTCTTCCTTTCAGGCTGGAGTGAGGTCTGAT
>Ga0116226_10005530_pt1 | contig 11281 bp, 10 predicted proteins | sample S1TSphfallax_FD_89692 | JGI IMG/M metagenome (GOLD analysis project Ga0116226, IMG submission 89692) | Host-associated microbial communities from peat moss isolated from Minnesota, USA - S1T2_Fa - Sphagnum fallax MG | ecosystem: Host-associated > Plants > Peat moss > Unclassified | place: USA... | reverse complement strand
TTTTTTTGTAAGCCATTTTTTCACTATCGCTTTTTACTATACTTTTTAGTTTATTGCACTAACTTTTTCAAAAAATTTCACATCTTCATTAGCGAACGGTATAGTGATTGTTATTCATGATCCTCAAACTAAACTCACACTATTTTCACATCTGAGTGATTCGTACGACAATGTGAAAATACAGCAAGAGTTTCTTTCTATATTTCAAGAAAAAGGAATAAATACTGCAAGCTTACATGTATATTTAGCGGGAGGGATAAAATCGCATTTTGCATCAAAGCAAACAGCAGAAGCCGTTAAGCAGTTTTGGATCGCACAAAGGGTAACGCTTAATACTGACTTGCTACTTTCCAGAGATTTTATTGCAATAGACGAAGCCGAAGAATTTGGAGAAAAAGTATTGCAAGTAACTAAAATGCTTTGCGAGAGAGATCAGCTATTTACGTCTCTCTTACCACAGTTAAATATAGCCAATACTGAGGATGCTCTAAAGGATTTTATTAGGGATATTATGAACACTCAAGACGGTATGATTTATGCCAAGACAAGAAGAGATCAAAATCAATATAGCCTTGATACCAAAAGAAATCAGCTGTATTGCTTTATAGAAATTACAATAGGACTAGCAATTAAAGAGTACCTTAAAATAAAGAAAATTTGCCACCAAGACTATATAGGAAGTCGTACATTACTAATGACGCATAATATTTGTAATCCATTAAATAAAAATGAGAAAAGGGTAGCTATATCTTTTCACGACCCCTTCCAATGTGTGCTTCATTTAGTGGGTTTTGACATTAATAATAACAGATTGTTTATTTGTACAGATGATTGTACTCAATTAAGTGAAGAAACCTATAAAACGACGCAATATGGTCAAAAATACGCCAAACTTACTACCATACCAATTTACGACTTAAGAGAACAAAAAGAACTAGCATATTCTGGCAATTTTCAGGGCTTCGGAATATTTCCCCCTCCACCAAATACCATAGACGAGAATAAACCAATTGTTTATTCACCACCTACACCTTATTAATTGAAAAAGTTAAAATTTGAGATCGACACAAGGTCGGTAAAGATCGAAAAAAGGGCGTTTCTGGAGACTGCGCTAGATTACAATAGACCCAATTGTTGAATAATTCAACTACGCGAAAACCCCTATAAATATAGGGTCTCTAGCGTAGTCTGTGGTAGTCTCTGCTAGTCAACGCAAATGGCGTAGTAAAAAGGAGGCAAAAAGAAAAACCTACCTGGCTCATCCCTTAGAATATAAACAAAGAGTGGGGTATAAACTTATTTATACTTAGAGAAGAATACATAAGCGAGTGTTTGTTTCTGAGTCGCTAGTGTCAGGAATAATTTGATTGTCGTTTTTCTCTCTATTTAAAATTGGTAAAGTTTGTTGTTCTAAATGCTGCAATTTTTCTTCGAATTCCTGGCTTGCATGATTAAGTTTATTATCAAAGTATTCTCTATTATTTTTGATATTATCTTTGAATTTTTGCTCATTTTCCTCAAATTTTCGCTGCTGAATAGCTAATTCAATCTTAAGATTTTCTATTTCCTCATCTAATTTTCGATTATACGCTGCTTGCCTTTCAAACATAGCTAAGTAAGATTTCAGTAATTCGTTATCTTCTTTTAATTCAACAATAGTTTCACGTAATAATTCGTTATGTTCTTGTAATAGATCACCCGTTTTATGCAATAATTCATTCTGTTCTTGGTATGCTTGGGTAGTTGCGGATGGACTCAATCGCTGCTCAATGTTTTCTTTTAATTGATTACATTTATTTTGTACCTGTTCGTATATTCCGCTTAATTTCTGGAACTGACTACTTTTTAATGCTTTTTCATTTTCATCCGATTCTAAATCAGGGTGATAGATTCTCGCCAATCTATAATAACGCTTTTTAAAAGCATTGAGCTGAGACTCAAGAGTAGCTTGCTGGTTAGCTTGTGGCTGCAAAAGGGTAGCATCGATGGTTTCTATGATTTTCTTTGCTTGTTGCTCAAACGATTCCAGGGGATCATCTACTTCAATCTCTTCTTCTCCATCACTTAATCTCAAATCTTCTTCTGATTTCAAAAGTATCATGCTTTGTTCTGTTACGTGATGCTCAGAAGTTTCTTTTTTATCAAGTAAATCCGATATTTGTCCTTCATTCAAATGATGTTCATATTTATGATCTAATTCATTCATCCGATAGTACTCCACTCCAGCCCATAAAGCTGTGCACAATAAGCTAGCAACTAACAATAATCCAAATATTAAAAAGCCAAAACCAGTTGGAGTCAAAAGCATAATAAAGGCTAATAATCCTGCTTGAAGCAGTGGGTTTGATAAAATCCCCACAATAATGGTTAAAAAAGCCAAACAAACCGATGCTAAGCTGACTCCAAACTTAATAGCGACAGCTTTTCGATGCTTTTTTAAGTATTCAAAAAACATAGCTTGTTATCCAGTTAGCCAGGATTTTTTATTCGTTATAATATAGTGCAGCCACTGGTTTCTTCAGGTTTAAATTCGTCGTGTCTTTCCGGAGGAGTTTCCCCAAAATAATATCTTTGGCCTTCATCATGGCGTGGGGCTGATTGAAAAACAGGTTGATAACTTGGACTGCCTCCTTGATTAATCCTTGTGGAAGTAGAAGGAGGATGAAAATTCATATTTTCTTGCTCTTCTCTTCTATTAAGCCGAGCACATAATTCTTGATAGCGCTTTTCATTTTGATTTTGTATCAATTCAAATTTTTTATCGAAATCCGCACGTTGATTTTTTAATTCCTGGCGATAACCTGATAACTCTTGGCCTTGCTTCTTTACTGTAGTTTTAAGCCCATTTATTTCCACATTTTTCTGCTGATTTTCTATTCGATATCTTTCTACTTGCTCTTGGTAGTTTCTTTGTATGCTCGCTCTTTCATTTAATATAGCATTCTTCTCTGTGATTAAAGCCGTGTTTTGTTTTTCTAAATCATTAATCCGCGCTGACAACTGTACAATTTTAGCTGCTTGTTGTACTTGAGGAGTCATCCCCAAATATTTCCGCAGTTTTATGCGATTGTTTGTTACCTTCTGCATCACTGCTTTCAGAGCAGTTCTTAAATCATTATAATCCGAATTAACACCCCACTCTGCTTTATGAATACATCGCTGCACAAAATCTGCTAAATTCCTTTCATCAGCTGCTGTTTGTGCAGTCCTGACACATAGATACTTAAAGTAAATCAATTCTAAATGGCGACATTCCCATAAAACGTCTTTTTCAGTGATATCTAATAGAAAACGAAAACCTGTTGGCTTTCCAGCATCCATTTGGCCCGCTTCAAATTTTAAAATAGCATTTCTTATCTCATGACAAAAAGGAGCCGCTGTATTAAATGTCCTATTTTGTCTAAATAAGTAGAGAAAATTGTTAGGATGGTTAAACTCCTCCATGTCCCATGCAGTATCAGATGCTGTTCGGTTTTTACCTCCCATCGTGATTTGCTGTTCAAAAAAATATCTTTGTAGAGATAAAATAACTTTTTTATAGTCTGCATCTTCATATTCATACTCTTCAAAAAAATTTTTGAGATATCCCGTATAAGCTTGGGCAGCAGGAGTCCAAGGAGTTGGATCGGATTCATTAATCGCTAGCTGGTCATAATTAATATCGCTTAATCCATCCTCTGGAACATCAACTAATGCCGCTTCTTCTAGTTCATCCTCTGGATCACCAACTAATGTTCTAGCATGTGATGCAAAAGAATTATTGTTATCATATTTTTGTTCTGTCATGGTAGTTTCCTGAATAGATACAGTTGATGAATTAATTTCTTCTGGCATAAGAATAGTTGTCATTATCGGTTGATACGAAGCTTCAACTTTAATGACATCGGTATTTGGAGAATTCGGCAAAACTTGTGGTATTAAAGATGGTACTTCATGAACTAAATTAGGGGAATTTTGGGGTGACTGTAATATAAGCTCTACACTATAAGTTTCTTCTCTATTTTTCTTATTTGATTTCTGAGGAGAGCCAAAGCTGAGTTTTGAAGCTTGAACAGTAGTTTCAACGGTGGCGGCCATTACTGTCTGCGGAGACGAAATATTATTTATTTTTGTGGATGCGGGAGAGTTTTGAGCAGTTGTTTCAAGTAGCAGCTTTTGCGTTACAGGATGCTTAACGGATTGAGATTGATTTATTTTAAGATGGCCTTGATTCATTGGCACATCGCAAATCAATTTAATGGTTAACCGCTCTTGATAAGCTAATAATTCCTTAATATCTCCAGCAAACTGTTCAACCATTAAACGATGATGGCGATGACTCCCTAAGTTTCTTAACTTTTCACAAAGCCCAGAAAGGACGCGCGTCATGTTTTCACCCGAAATATAATCTTTAGCGAGCAACATTTGACAGGCTTTAGTATCAACGACTAAGCCTGCCTTTTTAACATTCAATTGGTCATTACAAATGTCTCGGTGAAGATCAAGGCGTTCAATCAGCTCATCAAACGATAAACTTTCCGTTAACAACAACACCCAGTTAGAGGCCTGTATAATCCGATCAAGTCGGGTGACCATGCCGTATAGCAGTTCCGTGTGATTCAACAGTAAAAATAAGTCGGATATATGGTCTCTCTTCTTATAAGGCTTGATTAATTCTAATCGGTTTGACTGCACGTCACTCGGCAAAATAGGCGACAAGGTGAGTGGATCAACCTGCACCACCATCGAAGGGTTTTTCCCATACAAAAATTCTTGATAGGTTTTTTCTATCCAATCATCACTCAGATCATCTTTGGAATGAACATAACCGGAATGAACCAAAATATGGGCTTTAGTCGCTTTTTGGATACGGTTTAAATAATTCATTAATCCTGTCAATACATTTTCAGGGGCGTGTATCAGTTCAATCGTTGCCACCGCAGACTCAAAATCACCCACCCAACGCGCTAATTGTTGGTTGAGTTCCATGCGAAATTTGAAATCTAACCCTAATGTTTCACCTTTATCCGTCGTGATGGCTTTAACAAAATGATCCAAAGCAGCAATGAGTTTTTTCCCAGAGCGTTTACGATTTTCTTCATCGGATAATGCGACAACCACTAATCTCAGTAACAATTCGCGTAACAGAATATAGCGAGAATCAATCACATTCTTTTCGGCATCTCCGGATGTTTTTCCTGCAGCTTCGACTAAACAATTGATAGAGAGGAGATAACATTCTTTTAATTGATAAGCAAAATCATTAAGGCTGCACTCAATCGTGCCTAAATAACATTCCGTTGTGCCGTACTTATTTCCCGTGCAAAATTCGGCAAACCCCCTTAACCATATCAAAGGACGAGAACCGCTAGAAGGGTTTTCGGCTAATGATAGACCTAAAACAGCTTTTTGTTCCTCTGACAAATCACGAATCGCATCTTGATAAGCGTCTAAAATAAACAGCGTATCATTGGTGATACTAATTTTTTTGATCGCTCTCTTAATAGTGTGTGGCATCGCTTAGTCCTTTTAGCTTAAATTTGCAAAGGTTTTATAAGCGATTAGCCAGGAAAAAACAAGCGCAGCCAGGTGGGCTTTGGTCTTGGATAGATAATATTTTATTTTCTGTGAATGAGGGTAAAGAAAAGCGCTAAGCGTTAGATGAGAAATTTTAAATTAATCAGAAAAAACCGATCAGGTGCGTCCCTTTATTCAGTGTCCCTACTGAATGATTGATCCTTCTGCCCATATCCCTGTATAAACCTGACCGATTTTTATATATTTTAAATGAAGCTGTGCAAATCGTCTGTAAGATAACTTAGATAGTTGCTCTCTCATTAAAAAGTTTTTGCTGATTGAATACTGTACTCGCGAACAAAATTGAGAAGAATGAGTCAATCAGTAAAATAGCTTCGCCGCTACAAAATATGAGGTTAATCGCAGTGTGGCGGCTATAGCTATAGTCTAGCATTTTAAGCAGCTTGCAATTGACCCATTGGATTTTAAAAAGGCTTTTTCTAACCGTTGATCTGGGCTGGCTTGGCCAACCCAGATCGCCGTCGGCTACACTTATGCGGCGCAATCGTTGAGATCTTGTAGAAAAAGGTGGAGGTTAACTTGTTCCGGCAGGTATGCACGAGCAGGATCAGTAAGGATCGCTTCCAAGAGACCCACGTAAATCCGATACAGCCAAATATTGGTGTGGCGGTGATATTCAACCCCACACAGCGTCATAGAGGCAAGTGCATAGCTAAGCTGCTTGATGGCTTCGGATTGTTGGCTAATATTCTTACCATTTTCCCCCATAAAAGCGTCATAGTAAGCTTGGTAGACCTTATCCAACTTGCCGCCTGCGTCGTAGCCTGAACGCGCTATACCGTCTAGTTCGAGATAAAACTCCTCAATCACGTCAGGGTCTTGGGTAGCGTACGCCCGATGATAGGCGCTAGCGTAACACTCTGCCAGGTCATCGACGCTGATGGTGTATCGGGGGCATTGGATGGTGAAGCTTGAGTTGGCTAAGGGTTGCTGGGTGTTTACGGTTGGGTTTAGGGTATTTGCGTTCATGCGGTTTCTCCTTTTTGTTTAATTTTCTGGTGTTCAGATTCCCTCTCTGCAAGGTCACAAGTCAACGCGCTTTTCTCGAAAAATAGGCTGTGAAAGGGTCATATCGACTATTGAGAAAATGGCAATAAATGCCGAAGAAAATAGAGTTTTTGGGAAGTCAACGAAAAAGCAGGTCATAGTGATGGGATAAGAAGTTGACCGACTAAGGCAGTTATGTGAGTAAAAAAACAGAATGAACCGCTACGAATCGCAGGGCTTATCGTAGCGGCTAGTTTCACTACGGTAGCTTAATCAACAAACCTTCTTCGCAGAATTCATGCGAAACTTTATGCAGCGGTTTCTCAGATGGCAGAGGCTCAAAGAACTCCCAGGTGATTTGACATTTCAAGTAGCAGCTGCTCCGTATGTTTCGATTGGGATTGAACAAAGTATAGCCTAGGTCATCCCACGCTTTTTTGATTTGCCAAATTCTGGGATTTTGTTTTTCAATAAAAAACTTGATCTTGTCACCGGCTTGCAACTGAAGCTGTTGGCAAATATCCATACCAACATACATGACCATCCCATAAACGGTTTTTAAAGGATTTTTTGGATATCGAAGTGGTTGGAAACCGACTTTAATTTGCTGACGTGCTAGATGAAGATCAGACACAGTTAATTTTTGGCGAGTTGGCTTAAGTTCAACAAAATTCGATAGCATGTTAATTTTCCTCCAAGGGTTTGCCATTCGCTTTTTGCTGCTGGATTTTTTTAAATATTTCCTCCCTATGAACTTCCACATCTTTTGGCGCTTCGATGCCGATCCGAATTTGGTGATGATCAATGCTTAGAACGGTTACTTTGATATTGGTGTTGATGATAATTGATTGTTGGGGCTTTCGGCCTAAAACTAACATATCTTTTCTCCTTGATGTGAGGTTTAATGGGGGACTCTACTAAGGCTTCTGCCTCAGTTGCTCCATCAAAATCAAAACGTTTCGGTGTTGATTGTGTTGGATGATACTTTCGTTGTTAAAGATGCTTTCAAATAAATTAAGAAAGCGGTCGTATGCTTGGGGATAATTTAACGCCCGAAAACTTTCAATCGCTAATTGCACTAAATGCGTCAGAGCAAAAGCAATCCGATCTATGGCAGCAGGATACTGGATAAAATCACCGCAGTTGTAGCGATTGAAAATATCGAGGTGAGTTACATAATCCGTTGAGTCATTTTGTTGGCAAATGGGTTTAATCAGGTGAGTCACTAACTCTCGGATGCCGACAACAAACGCTTGGGTATCCAAATTGGCTCGTTTGGCATAATCTTCGTATGAAATTTCTATCAGTGTTGTTAACAGAGACGTGTTTTGATACAGCAGTTCACTATTTTTTGCATTGTGCGCAACATTATCCGGCGTTACTATTTCATCAGCCATCGTAATTTCTCCAGTAAGTTATGGTGGTCAGCAGCATGAACGTGTTAGCTCACATTCATACAGCGGTTTGGGGCAAGGGCGATGAGATGCTTTTTAGCAACTACATGTTCTTGCCCTAAATTTTTTAGGAGAGGATGGATGGACTAATGAAATGGCGGTGGTAATAAGAAATGGCTGTGCCAAGAAACAGCGAATAGGATTTTATTAAGCCAAAAGAAAACTAAAAAAATGGATTCCAATAAGAAAATGCAAAATACCAACGGATTGCATGAAGGGCGGCGAGCCGCTACACTGGTTTTAGCCATATTTCCTCTAATTCAGGTAAATGTGGTTAGCACCAGTCAGGGTGCTCAAACACCTTGGCGGCGCGCCTAAATTTGTAGAACCCTGCGCGGGAACATCAAGGATAGCCGCGCGAAGAAAGCCCTACAAACTTAACTGATTTTCTCTACGAGCAAAATCAGCACTTCCATGATTACTCGACCCTATAGCGAAGTCAACTCATTTTATCTTGAATAATTTTTCTGTTCTATTAAGAGTATACTGACTCAAAATGAGTAATATAAAAAGAAAAAGCTGAAGAATGAATTGTTACTTGTATGAATCCAAAATGCTTTTTATTTTGTCAGCTGTTAATGGCTTAACTATAAAATGATTCATACCACAATCTATTGATTTTTGTATGTAACTATTTTCATCATGAGCTGTTACAGCAACAATAATAGTGTTTTTATTAGGATTTTCGCTATTTCTAATTTTTTCGGTTACCATAAATCCATCAAGCTCATCTGGTAAACCAATATCCATAAAAATAATAGAATAAGCTTTTTTTGAGATACAATTTAAAGCTTCTAGCCCTGTTTCAGCAACGTCGATATTCCAATTTAATATTTTAAGTGCAGTCGTCGCAGCCATTTGCGCTATTTTTAAATCTTCTACTAATAAAACATTGATTGCATTATCTTGAGTCATGCTTCACTTTTTCCATCGTTTGCTCAATGAGTGGAATATCAAAGGGAAGCAAGACAGTAAAAATCGTTCCCTTATTAATTTCGCTTTTTACTTCAATTTCTCCTCCTAATTCATGAACAAATTGTTTGACAGTTCTTAAACCTAAACCGATGCCACTGTAACGATTTTTATTAGAAGGTGTTAGTCGAGAAAATTTTTCATAGATGAACGTTTGCTTTTCCTCTGGAATACCTGAACCTGTATCTTTGACGCTAAATTGAAGAATGATTTTTTTATCGTCTGATCGAATGGCATTAACATACAAACTAATATGCCCTTTTTGAGTAAATTTAATGGAATTACTAAGTAGATTAATGAGTATTCTTAAAAGACGGTGATCGTCTCCTACTACACACACCGGTAAATCAGGAGTGCATTCAATACATAAGAAGAGATTTTTATACAGAGCCGCGGGACGTTCCATTGCAATAACTTTCTCTAAAAGCTCAGATAAATTAAATTTTTTGTGAAGTATGGGTAATGTACCCATCTCAATTTTAGTGAAATCTAAAATGGTATTGCAGAAGTCCAATAGTTCTTTGCCCGCTTGGGCAATTTCTCCTAAACATTCTTTTTTCTGTGGATCAGTTTCTTCCTCGTGCATCAGCTGAGCTAACGCATAAATTCCACTAAAGGGTGTGCGGATATCATGTTCCATATTATGGATAAATTCCGTTTTTATAATATTAGCTTGTTCTGCTTTTTCTTTGGCTTCTTTTAGCTCAGTGATGTCCAATGAGTTACCTACAACACCGACGATATTTCCTAATTTATCTTTAAGCGGCATTTTAACACTGGCAAAATACATTTTTTTGCCGTCGGGTAAGACAACGGTTTCTTCAAGATTTAACGTTTTACCCAATTCAACCACTTCTTTATCATGTTGCCTTAAGGTTTCAGCATGTTGCGGCCATACATCAAAATCAGTTTTTCCTATAATGCTGGCTTTGTTTTTTAAATTTCCTTTTTCTAAAACTATATTGTTACACAGCAAATAAACGCCCTTTTTATCTTTACAGTAGACACTGCCTGGGATTGCATTAATAATATTATCTAAATAGCTTAATGTATTATTTTGCGCTTCGGTGAAAATAGGCCGTAATAATTTTTTGCCATAAATGATTAAACCACAGGGTTGGCGATCTTCATCGAAGATACATCTCCCCGACCATGCTACTACCCATACTGATTGGCAATCTTCAGTAGGGATAATTTCTTGGATATGATCAAAATTGAAATCTTTTAAGGAAGGAATTTTTTGTAGCTGTTTTAAGAGTGGTATTGAAACATGGTTAACCCGACACCAGTCTAAATAATGTTGACCTATCAGTTGACTTTTTTCACTGGCGTAATGAATTTGAGTCGCCAAGCTTACTTCGATAATATGATAGTCAGGCGTAAGACAAATAATGATATCACTTGAGAGTTCTAGCAGTAATTTAAGTGGATTTACCCAGCTACTTTGCTCGTTAAGTGGACGAAGAGTACTCGACTGATTACCTGATAACATTTATCTTATTTCCCTATTTGAAAACGTTTGTCTTTCTCGCTGTTTTGATCCTTCTGGTTAATTTTTATCGTTATTTATCAGTGATCTAACATCATCAGAGATTTAGCCTGGTTTGGCTTTCCTCCGTTAAAATAGCTGGCTTCATATCGTAAAGCAAACCACCCGAATATGTTTTTAATTCCTCTACATTTGTTAATTTGGATTGTAACATATCTGAATATTGAAGTGGCGGCTTTGAGGTTAACCATTGCCGTGCGACAAAAGCTTGCCACTCTGGATTAACCATGTAGTTTTTCGGCGTCTTATGCCCTGTCATCAGCATATAATAAGCTTGTAAACAAGCCATCGCCTTCAAGCCGCGAATTGGCTCAATACCTCGCGCAAATACCGATTCTAAGCCATTTGTAAAGCCTACGGGCGTTCCACCACGCAAAAGCACAATAGGGGCTTTAAACCCATTTTGATAATAAATGTCATTAAGTGGAAGAATCGCCTTTGCTCTATGACTTCGTTGAATATGCTGAAGCAAAGACAAAAATTCGGTATCTTTAGAAGAACAGCTGACTAAAATTTTGGGGGCTTGTATGGTTTTAAAAATATCAATGGCATTAGCTGTAATGTCATAACCTGTACAGCCCACGATTACGTCAGAATTACTGAGTAATGCAAGCAACTCAGTTACACTAACTATTGTAATAGACGAATTTTTTAAATTCCTTTCTGCAAAAAGACGCTTTTCTTCACTTTTATCAAAAATGATAAAATTTTGATAACCTACTTTTATTAGCTCCTCTAAAAC
>Ga0116226_10005529_pt1 | contig 11282 bp, 8 predicted proteins | sample S1TSphfallax_FD_89692 | JGI IMG/M metagenome (GOLD analysis project Ga0116226, IMG submission 89692) | Host-associated microbial communities from peat moss isolated from Minnesota, USA - S1T2_Fa - Sphagnum fallax MG | ecosystem: Host-associated > Plants > Peat moss > Unclassified | place: USA... | reverse complement strand
CCGATCGTGCCGCCATCCGTATAAATTCCTTCATAGACGCCGCTGATGGTGCCGCCGGCATTGTTGGTTAATGTGCCGATGTCCCCATTATAGTAATTGTCAATACCCCCATAGCTCTCGTATGATTCGATAAAGCCGCTATTGGTCAGACTGCCGATCGTCCCATAATTCTCAACGCCCGCGGAATTGCCGGCAATTGTGCCGCCGCCGACGTTCGTGATCACGCCAATGGCGCCGTCATTGTCGATTGCCGGGTCATCTGTTGTGTAAATGGTGCCGCTATTGGTTAGCGTGCCGATGTCGTCGAAGTTATACAAACCGGTATAATGGGTTGAAATTGTGCCGGTGTTGGCGATGTCGGTAATCAGGCTTTCATTGCCGATTCCGAATTCCGCGGTGATGAGGCCACTATTGTCGATTGTGCCGATCGTGCCGAATTCCGTCATCTCAGAATCTTCGCTGTTCACGAACGAGACGATGGTGCTTCCGTTGAAGATTGCCGGGCTGTCAATCGCGGAAATCGTGCCGCTATTGGTGAACGTACGGATTTGGCCGAAGTTGAACACGGAGGATTCGGTGGATGCGATCGTTCCGGCGTTGTCAATCGCGCCGATTGTGCCTGAATAAAAATTGCCGATTCCGTACTCTCCGGAAACCAGGCCGGTATTCGTGATGGCGGTTATGGTTCCGAGGTTGACGATAGCGGTTTTGCCGCTGGTGATGGTTGCGCCGGACTGGTTGATGATGGTGCCGATTGTGCCGCCGCCAGTACCCAGGCCGTCATCATTATAAATGGCGTAATAGCTTCCGGAGATGGTGCCACCGGTCTTGTTGAGGATCGAGCCGATGGATGAGCCTGACCCATAATTATACAGACCGATATCATCGGTTCCGGAGATCAGGCCGGAATTGGTGAGGGTGCCGACATGGCCGTAATTATAGAGGCCGGTCTCAGCGGAAATGGTTTTGCCGTTGGAGATCGCGGTGATTGTGGCATCGCTCTGCAGATAGACCCCAATGTCAGTGGCGGAGATTGTGCCCGAATTGGTCAGACTGACAATCAGCGCTGAATCCTCGACGCCGGTCTCACCGGAAATTGAGCCGGAATTGACAAGCGTGCCGATTGTCTTGTCATTGCGGATACCATCACCTGACGCGGAGATTGTTCCGCCGTTTGACAGGCTGGTGATCGCCCCATTGAGATTGTCGACCCCGATTCTGCCGGTCATGAGGCCGTTATTCGTGAGGACGCTGATCGTGTGGCTCTCGACGGTAATTGCGGTGCTCACGCCGGATATTGTTGCGCCAGAGTCGTTTATCAGGGCGCCGAAATTTCCGTTGCTGTACACGCCATAAAGTGAGCCGGCGATGCTGCCGCCTTCGGCGTTTGTCGCGGTACCAAACACGCCCTGGTTGCCGAGGCCCGTATCGCCGGTAAGGGTGCCACTATTGGTCAGCGTGGCGATGGAGCTGCCGGTTTGGTTTTGAACGGCAATGCCGCTGGCGGCGGCGATGAGGCCGCTATTGATCAGGCTGTTAACGCTGCCTTGCGAAGAAATACCGTCATTATCGCCGGTGGTGATGATGGTGCCCAGTGAGAGATTGCTAAGCGTGCCGATGGTGCCGGAATTGCTTATACCCTCGCCCGCGCTGGCGATCGTGCCCTGGCTGGAAATTGTTGCCGTGATGGTTGCGTTGCTGATGCCGGGGGCGCCGGTGAGATCTACGTTCGGGTTGACGTAGATGTTTTGGCCGGAGGAGGTGACGGTGTTCGCGGTGCTGGTGGTGATGGTCTGCGCGCCGGCGGGCGGCGTCGTCGCGATGATGCCCCAGGCTATGATGGAGACGCCGCAAAGCAAAGTTTTTTGCAATGAGGACGCGCCGGATTTTGGCGCAAGGCGCGTGTTTATCATTTAGGATACCGTCCCATTACGTTTGCCCAGAGCGAGCCTGACCGGCTTTTTTCGCACTATAACAAACGGTAACGACTATTATTACGAGTTACAAGTTAAATGAGTAAGTAGCAGTTTAAAAAAGCGTGTCCGGGCCTGAGTGCTTACCTATACGAGGTGCGGTTTTCCGCGGCCTGGCGTTTCGCGCCTGCCGTTAAATCGCGGTATTTTCGGCGAACCAGGGGGCAAGGCAGTGGTAGAGGGCGCGGAATTGGCGATAGCCAGTTGCGTAAGCAAAACTGTTGGCAGCATTAGGCTGCAGCACGGGGCCGTAATGAACCAGGCGGGCCGCACCTTCCCAGTCTGTTGCCGCACCGGTGCCCATGGCGGCAACCCAGGCGGCGCCTAAGCAGGAGCCGGGGTGGTTTTCCAGCAGCTGGATGGGGAGTTGGATGATGTCGGCCGCGATCTGCATCCAGACCCGGCTTTTCGCGCCGCCATCGGATGCCAGAAGGCGGCGGACGGGATAGCCGAGCTCACGGGAGACATCAAGATGGTGGAGGAAGCCGTAGGCGGCGGATTCCAGCGCCGCGCGCCAGATATGGCCGATGTTGTGGTTGAGGCTGAGCCCGGTGATGGTGCCGCGGGCGGCGGGGTCGTGGATCGGGCTTTTTTCCCCGAGAAAATAGGGGAGCAGGAACACACCCTCGCTCCCAGCCGGGATGGCGGCGGCAAGTTGGTCTAGCTCGGCGTGGGGTCTGGCGCCGAGATGTGCGGCGAAAGTGGCGGCGACCCAATTAAGCATTGCGCCGGTGGTGGCCATGCACCCGTTGGGCATGAAGGCGCCGGGAATGACATGACGGTCCATGAAAAGGCGCGCATCCGGGCGGGCTTGCGCGGCGGCCATCAAAATGTCGCCGGCCCCGCCGAATTTCAGCAGGACGTCGCCAGGCGCGATAACTCCGGCGGCGTAGGCGGAGGCGACGTGGTCCGCCGCACCCGCAACGACGGGCAGGCCGATGGGCAGTCCGGTTGCAGCGGCCGCTTCCGCGGATACATAGCCGATGATGGCGTGGCTTTCCGCGATGGGCGGGAGGGCTGTCAGTGGAATGCCGGCGAGGGCGACCAGGTCCGGCGCGACCAGCCCGTCCGCCAGATCGACGAAGCCAGCTTCCAGCGCCCAGTTGTGTTCGATACGCCGGGCGCCGGTGAGTTTGAAATTAATGTAGTCGTAGCTGCCGAACACGGTGGCGACGCGCGCGAAAATTTCCGGCTCGTGAAGCGCCAGCCAGCGGAGCTTGGCGGCGATAAGCTGCTGGTTGATGCCGTTGCCGGTGCGCTGCAAAAATTTCTTCCCGTCAAGCTCGGCGGCGAGTTGTTCCACCTGCGGGGCGCAGCGGCCGTCGCTTTGCTGGATGCTGAGGCGGAGCGGCGCTCCGGCGGAATCCAGAACCACCAAAGCTGGCACCATGCCCGCAACGCCGATGCCGGCGAGCGATGCGGCGAGCGCCGCCTCGGCCGCGAGCAACTCGCGCGTTATTTCGCATGTGTTGCGCCACCATTGCGCCGGATCTTCCTCCGCCCAGCCCGGGTGGCGGGACTTCAAGTCAACGGAGCGGGAAGCGATGGCGACGATGCGGTCCGGCAGGTCGATCAAAATGCCGATGGTGGACGTGGTGCCGATATCAATCCCGATGACGCAGGTCATGACAGCGTCTCAGCGCAGCGACCCCACCTTGTCCATAAAAATTTTCACCCGTGCGGGGTCCACCGCGTTCCAGGTATGGCCCTCGAACTTGAAATGGGTGCCGACAACGCAGCCGGAGGCGACGCCGAGGACATCAGCAACATTGCTGAGGTTGACGCCGGTATTGGCGAGGACGGGGACAGTCGTGATTGCGGCGCAAACATCGTTGAGGTCCGATTGCGCGGCGGCCTGGCCGGTAATGGGACCGGAGACGAGAATGGCATCCGCCAGCGAGGAGAAGACGGCGCTGCGCGCGCGAAGGGGCAAGGGGCGTGTATCCAGCGGGGCGGCGAATTCGGCATTGATGTTGAACAAGAGTTTGAGGTTGGGAAGGTTGAGATTCCGGCGGGCTTTCAGCGCGCCGTCACAATCCGGCACCCATAATCCCATATCGGATGCGTAGACGCCGGTGAAAATTTCGCGGACGAAGTTGGCGCCGGTAGCGGCGGCGATGCAGATGCTGGCGACAGGATCCCACAGATAGTTCACGCCGAAAGGGATCCGGATGGCGGGAACCAGGCGGGAGATGATGGCGGACATGGCAGCGACGGCGGCGGCAGGGGCTTTCAACGAATAAGGGCGGTCGTTTTCATTACCGAACATGATGGCATCCACCCCGTTATCCTGCAGGGCGGCGAGGTCCGCCGCCGCGGCTTCGATAAGGGCGGGGATGCCGCCGGCTTCGTTGTACAAGGGCGTGCCTGGCAGGGCGCCGAGATGGACCATGCCGATGACGATTTTCTGCTTGCCATCGAAGAAATCGAACATGGTCAGGCTCCTTTTTGGGCGGCGCGTTCCGGTGTTGCGATGATAATTTTTGTGGCCGCTAGTTGCGCGGCGGCGCGGATGTCTTCCGGCGGTTCGGAATCGGTAGCGATGCTGTTGATGGATTCGAACCCGCAAACACGCACGAAGGAGCGACGGCCAAATTTGGTCGAATCGCAGAGCACGGTAACGGCGCTGGCCTGCTGCATGAAAATGGATTTCACCTCGGCCTCTTCGGGTGCGTAGTCGTAGATGCCGTTGGCATCGATCCCGGCCACGCCGATGAAAACATTGTCCATGAAATGGCCTGCGAGTTGCGCGCGGGTGATTCCGCCGCACAGCGAGCCTTCCCGTGGGCGCAAATGGCCGCCGAGGAGAAAGACTTCCGGCGCGATAGGCGCAGGCATGGCGAGGATGGTTTGCAGGCTGTTGGTGATAATTTCGATACCGTCACGGGAAGCGAGTTCGGCGGCCAGGCAAGCGACGGTTGAGCCGACATCGAGCCCGATGGCCTGACCGGGGGTGACAAGGGCTGCGGCGGCGGCGGCGATGGCTTGCTTGGCGGTGCGGTTGAGGTTACGGCGGGCGGCGTAGGAGGGTTCCGCCGGAATGACATTGGTGGGTGCGGCGAGGACAGCGCCGCCATGCGAGCGCTGGATGAGGCCTTCCCGCTCCAGGGCTTCAAGGTCGCGGCGAATCGTCATGTCCGATATGCCGATTTCCCGCGCGATGTTTGCGACACCAACGAAGCCGCGCTCGCCGATAAGGCGATGCAGCGCCTGGCGCCTGGCGCCTGCCGGGGCGGCGGGGATGGTTGGCTTTTTCTCCTTCATGGTCGGAGCATAGCGGGGGGCGTAGCGGCATGCAATGGAAACGAACAAAAACCGACACTATTTTGTGCGCGAATTTGGTTGACTTTGGTGCATGTGACGGTAACTATTGCAGTGCGAGAACTTCCGAGGAGTTTTTATGGCGCCAGGGTTGGACCTTGCCGGTAAGGCAGCCGTTGTTACGGGCGGGGCGGCCGGCATTGGCCTGGCGATTGCCGAGGCGCTGGCAGCCTTGGGCGTGGTGGTTGCGGTTGCGGATCTCAACGCCGACGCGGCAACTGAGGCTGCGGCGCGGTTAGGCGGCGTGGCGGTGCAGATGGATGTCCGCGAGCGCGCCAGCGTGGAAGCCGGCTTTGCCAAGGCGGTCGCGGCGTTTGGCAAAATTGATCTGATGGTGGCAAATGCCGGCGTTTCCACCATGCGGCGCGCGGTTGAACTGACCGATGAAGAATGGGACTTCAATTTTTCTGTGAATACACGCGGTGTGTTTTTGACGAACCAGATCGCCGCGCGGCACTTCTTGGCGAGCGGCGGCGGCGCGATTTGCAACACCGCGTCCCTGGCGGCAAAAGTTGGGGCGCCGCTGCTCGCGCATTATTCGGCGAGCAAGTTTGCCGTGGTGGGATGGACGCAGGCGCTGGCGCGGGAATTGGCACCGCACGGAATTCGGGTGAATGCGGTGTGCCCCGGCTTTGTGCGAACCAGCATGCAGGCGCGCGAGGTTGAGTGGGAAGCGGAGCTGCGTGGAATGACGCCGGAGGCGGTGCTGGCTGAGTATGTTTCACTCACGCCGCTAGGGCGATTGGAAGAGCCAGAGGATGTGGCGCGGGTTGTGGCGTTTCTGCTCTCCGATTCTGCGAGGTTCATGACAGGGCAGGCCATTAATGTGACGGGCGGCGTGTATATGACATGAGGTATCCACAATTTGGGCGGCGGAGGCTTTTTATGAAGAAGCGGAACGGGTTTAGAAAATGGCTTTTATCTCTCACCGCCATCGCGGGCCTGGCGGCGCCGGCGGCGAGCGCCATGGCGCTGACGCTGACGATTTCCAACTCACAGTTCTTGTGGACATGCGGGTTCAGCCCGTTCAATGGCAACTCGGACTTCCAGTCGATCGGCCTGGTGTATGAGCCTCTGATGTTCGTTAACACATTGCAAAATGCGAAGGTGACCCCGTGGCTCGCGGATTCCTATGCGTGGAGCGATGGCAATAAAGTTGTTACCTTTACGCTGCATAAGGGCGTGAAATGGTCCGATGGCGTGCCGTTTACCGCCGCGGATGTGGTGTATACGTTCAACCTGATGAAAAAATATCCAGCGCTGGATTTGAACACGGTGTGGGCAGTGCTGGATAGCGTGGCGGCCGATGGCGACGACAAGGTGGTTTTTACCTTCAAAACCCCGGCTGTGCCGTATTTCTACTATATCGCGGACCAGGTGGGGATTGTGTCAGAGCATATCTGGTCCAAGGCCGGAGACCCGACCACGTACCAGGATGCCAAGCCGATTGGGACCGGGCCGTATCTGATTTCAAAATGCACGCCGCAGGATGTTTCGTACGTGAAGAATCCGGCCTACTGGCAGCCAGGTTTGCCGAAGGTGGAAAAAATAGAATATCCGGCGTTTACCTCAAACCCGCCGGCAAATGAATTGCTTTCCGCCGGTGGCGCGCAATGGGGCGGGCAGTTTATTCCCAATGTTCAGGCCGAGTATCTGTCGAAGAACAAGGATAACCATACCTGGTTTCCGCCGGTGGTGAGTGTGGCGATTTTCATCAATCAGACCGATCCCATCCTGAAGGATGTCGCGGTGCGCAAAGCGCTGGTTTATGCGATTGATGATGCGCGGGTGGCGCAGATTGGCGAATACGGGTATGAGCCGCCGGGCAACCAAGCGGGGATTGTGATGCCGACATTCACGCCTTGGCTGAACAAGGCGGAGCTGGCGGCGGCGGGATATAAATATGACCCGGCCGAGGCAATCTCCATCCTGGAGAAAGCCGGCTACAAGCGCGGGGCGGACGGGGTTTTTGACACACCTGATGGCAAGCCCTTAGATTTAACGATCATCAACCAAAGCGCCTATACGGATTGGGTGGCGGCGTTGCAGGTGGTCGCACAGGAATTGGGGGCGGTAGGGATCAAGCTCACCGTGGATAATCTTTCCGGCAATGATTACAACGCGAAACTGTTCAACGGGCAGTTTCAACTGGGCTATGGTTATGAGGCGGGCGGGCCGACGCCATATTATGAATTCCGGCAATGGCTATATGGACCGGCCTCCGCGCCGATTGGCCAACCAGCGGCGACGAACTGGGAGCGCTACGAGAACAAGGCAACGGATGCGCTGATTGATAGCTACGCGCTCTCAACGAGTCCGGCGACGCAGCATAAGATCATGAGCAAGCTGGAGGAGGTGTTGTTGCAGGACGTGCCGCTGATTCCGGTGACCGAGCAGGTGGACTGGGATGAGTATAATACCGCGCATATTGGCGGCTGGCCGACCGCGGCAAACCCATATGCTCAGCCGATGGGCGGGTATTCGTTCCCGGATTGGGGGTTTGCGATGCTGAAGCTGTACCCGAAATGAGCTTTTGAGATTTCTGCTGCGCCGGCTGGGATTTTTTGCCGTCACCTTGTGGGCGGCGATGACGGTGAATTTTTTTCTGCCGCGGCTGATGCCAGGCGACCCGGCGATTGCGATGCTGGCGCGCTTCCATGGCCGCTTAAGCGGCCAGGCGCTGCACGCAATGGAAGTGGCGTTCGGCGCGGATACCGGGCAGAGCCTGGTGGCGCAGTATTTTTCCTATCTTGGGAACAGTTTTCGCGGAGATTTCGGCCGGTCCCTGACGTTTTTCCCGGAGACGGTTTCCCAGGTGGTGCTGCAGGCGCTGCCATGGACGCTTGGGCTGGTCGGGGTCACGACCATTATCGCCTTCGTGCTGGGCACGCTGATTGGCATGGTAGCGGCGTGGAACCGGGGCGGGTGGTTTGATTCGATATTGCCGCCGGTGTTCATACTACTCTCGGCGTTTCCGTATTTCTGGATTGCCATGGTCTGCATTCTGGTCTTTTCAATCACGCTGAACTGGCTGCCGCTTGGGTTTGGCTATACGGGCGGGACGGATGTGATGTTTACATGGTCGTTCATCAGCGATGTGCTGGTCCATGCGGTGCTGCCAGGGGTGACCATCGTCATCACGTCGATTGGCGGCTGGATACTCACCATGCGCAACAACATGATCATGACACTGGCGGAAGATTATGTACGGATGGCCCGCGCCAAGGGACTCTCGCCGCAGCGGATCATGCTTGATTATGCAGGCCGAAATGCAATTTTGCCGAATTTGAGCGGGTTCGGCATGTCGCTTGGCTTTGTGGTGAGCGGCGCGATTTTGGTGGAGTATGTATTCTCGTATCCGGGCGTTGGATACATGATGCTGCAGGCGGTGCTCAATGAGGATTATCCTTTGATGCAGGCGCTGTTCCTGTTCATTACGGTCGCAGTGCTGGTGGCAATTTTGCTGGTGGATGTGGCGACGGTCCTGCTCGACCCGCGGACGCGCGGCAGTTGAGGCTACAGGAGCTTGGGCGGGCGGTTGTTGGCAACCGCAAGGCGGCGGCCGGCGCGTGCCTGCTAGCAGTGTGCGTGGTGATGGCGGCGGTACCGCAATGGATCGCGCCAGGCGACCCGAATGCGGAGATGTTTGCGCCGGGCCAGGGACCGTCCGCCGCGAACTGGCTGGGCACCACCTCCTACGGCCAGGATATTTTTGCGCAGTTCATCTGGGGTGCCCGCGTTTCGCTGTTGATCGCGGTTGTGGCCGGCATGCTTTCCACCGCAATCTCGGCGCTGGTCGGGGTGACGGCCGGCTATCTGGGCGGCTGGGCGGATAATGTTTTGGCGCTGGTGACCGATGTGTTTTTGGTGATCCCGACTTTTCCCCTAGTGGTGGTGATTGCGGCGTATTCGAAAAGCGGTGGTACGGCGATGATCGTGGCGGTGCTGGTGGCCACCGGATGGTCCTACGGCGCGCGGCAGTTGCGCGCCCAGGTGCTTTCATTACGGAATCGGGATTTTTTGACCGCAGCCAGGCTGCGGGGGGAACCGAACTGGCGGATCATCGTGTTCGAGATTTTGCCGAACATGGTGTCGCTGCTGGTTGCGAATTTTCTGGGGGCCTCGATTTATGCGATTCTGACAGCCGCGGGGTTGCAGTTCATCGGACTTGGGGATGTGAATACCGATAGCTGGGGCACGATGCTCTACTGGGCACAGAATAATGAGGCCCTGCAGGCCGGAATTCCGCTATGGGCGGTGGCGCCGGGCCTCGGGATTGCGATGCTGGGCGGGGCGTTTGCACTGTTGAATTACGCGTTTGATGAGATCAGTAACCCAACGCTGAGAAATGTCCGGCGCAATCCTTGAAGTCTCTGGTCTGCGGGTTGCGTACCGCACGGCAAACGGTGCGGCGCTGGCGGTGGATGATGTGAGTTTTTCGCTGGCGCGCGGCGAGTTTCTGGGCATTGTTGGTGAATCAGGCTGCGGGAAATCCACCTTGCTCTTCGCGATTGCGCAATTGCTGGCGCCGCCGGCGGAGGTGACCGGTGGCAGCGTCATGTTCATGGGCAAGAACATGGCCGCGCTGACCAGTGCGGCGCTGCGGGCTGTGCGGTGGCGGGATTTTGCGGTGGTAATGCAGAGCGCGATGAACGCGCTGAACCCGGTGAAATCCGTTGCGGCGCAGTTTGCCGATGCGATGCGCGCGCATGGCGCTGCGCCGGGTGAAATTGACGGTCGCTCCCGCGAGGTGCTTGCGCTCGTGGGGATAGACCCCTTGCATTTGAAGAGCTTTCCCCACCAGCTTTCCGGCGGCATGCGCCAGCGTGTGATGATCGCGATGGCGCTGCTCCTCTCGCCTGAATTGATTGTGATGGATGAGCCGACATCGGCGCTTGATGTCGTGGCGCAACGCTCGTTGATGGTGCAGGTACGGGAATTGCAGAAAAAGCTAAGATTTGCGGTAATTTTTGTGACACATGACATGTCGCTCGTCGGCCGGTTTTCAGACCGGCTGGCGGTAATGTATGCGGGCGCGGTGGTGGAGTTGGGGCCGACGCGGAAGGTGTTCGATACGCCGCGGCACCCTTATACGCAGGGATTGCTGGAATCGTTCCCTTCGATTTATGGGCCAAAGGTTCCATTGGCTGGCATTCCGGGCGCGCCGCCAAACCTGGCGGACTTGCCCGAAGGGTGCCGGTTTCACACGCGATGCAAAAGTTCGCTTGATGCGTGCCGTGCGGCGGTTCCACCGCTTTACGCCGTGAGCGGCGCGCAAGTGCGCTGTTTGCTTTACGATGGCCGGCATGGCTGAGACGCTTCTTCAAACCGTCGGCCTGACCAAGCATTTCCGGGTGGGCGGAATATTTGGGCGGATGCTGCACGCGGTGGATGATGCAAGCCTGCTGGTCAATGTTGGCGAGATTGTTGCGGTGGTGGGGGAGAGCGGCAGTGGCAAGAGCACATTGGCGCGGCTGATCGCAAAAGTTTTCAAGCCCACTTCGGGAAACATCCTATTTGAAGGCCGATCCGTCGCGGAAATCCGCTCGCGGCGGGAGTTGCTGGCATATCGGAGCAAAATGCCGATGGTGTTTCAAGACCCGTTTGCCGCGCTGAATCCCGTGCACAGAATCGGTTACGCATTGGAGCGTGGACTGCTTCTGCACAGGCCATCGCTCTCTGGAACGGAGCGGCAGGAAGCGGCTGAAGCCGCGCTGGAGGCCGTAGGCCTGTCGCCGGCAAAGAAGAATTTCGAGAAATATCCGCACGAGTTGAGCGGCGGGCAGCGGCAGCGCGCCGGCTTTGCGCAGGCGCTCTCATACGAGCCTAAGCTGGTGCTGGCCGATGAGCCGGTGTCCATGCTGGATGTTTCGATACGGATTGGGTTATTGAATTTGATGGCGCGGCTATGCGCGGAACAGAAAATTTCGTTTCTATATATCACGCATGACATCGCGAGCGCGCGCTATGTCTCGCAGCGGATTGTGG
>Ga0116226_10005528_pt1 | contig 11285 bp, 8 predicted proteins | sample S1TSphfallax_FD_89692 | JGI IMG/M metagenome (GOLD analysis project Ga0116226, IMG submission 89692) | Host-associated microbial communities from peat moss isolated from Minnesota, USA - S1T2_Fa - Sphagnum fallax MG | ecosystem: Host-associated > Plants > Peat moss > Unclassified | place: USA... | reverse complement strand
TGCGCCCGCGTGCTGCTCGAGCGCGGCTACACCGTGCATCTCTACGACACGGCCGCGAAAATCGGCGGTCACGTCAACGCGGTGGCGACGCTGCCGGGCTTGGGCGAATGGGGTTACCATCGCGACTACCGCGAGTTGCAGATCACCAAGCTCGTCAAGAAGAACAAGCAAAGTCAGGTGGCGCTCGGCCAGAAACCGATGACGGTGGAAGGCGCGCTCACCTATGGCGCCGAGAAGATCGTGATCGCCACCGGCTCCTCCTGGAACACCGACGGCACCAACTGCCTCACCCACGATCCGATTCCGGGCGCGGACACCTCGCTGCCGGATCAATTGAGCCCGGAACAGGTGATCGAGGGCAAGAAGCCGATCGGTAAGCGGGTCGTGATCTTGAATGCCGATACGTACTTCATGGCACCGAGCCTCGCGGAGAAATTGGCGGTAGCGGGTCACGATGTCACCGTGGTCACCGGCGTGCATCTCGCCAACTACATGCACTTCACGCTCGAATATCCGAACATGATGCGGCGGCTGCATGAGCTGCACATCAAAGAAATCCACAACGCTTTCAGCACCAAGATCGAGAAGGGTCGTCTCGAGGTCTACGACATCTGGGGCGACGGCTCGAAGCGCACCTATCGCGGCGTCGGTCATCTGCCGCGCGAACCGAACAAGAGCCACCGCTGGGTGGAATTCGATTCGCTGGTGCTGGTGACCGGCCGCCACTCGCATGATGGCCTGTACCGGGGCCTCAAAGATCGCGAGGCCGAGTGGGAGGCGAACGGCGTCAAGGCCGTGTACCTGATCGGCGATGCCGAAGCGCCGCGCCTGATCGCCGACGCCACCTTCACGGGCCAACGTCTGGCGCGTGAGATCGAGGAGCCGCATGCGCAATTGCCGCTGCCGTACAAACGCGAAACCGCTGTTTGGGGCACCGCGCATCTGCCGGGCGGCAACTTCGAACTCGAATACAAGACCTGACCCGCGTCACCGTGAACTCGAACGACGCGGTGACTCGAATCCTGTTCGAGCAGTTCTCTGCGGCGCAGGTGCGGCTGTTCTACGCGCTCGGCTACGCCGCGATCGCGATATTCTTCTACGGCGTCTACGTCCAGGTCCGCAAGTACCGGCGTGGCGCCGCACTCGCCCTCGAGGGAGGAGTGTGGAGCCGCTTCGGCGACATGGTGAGCACGGTACTGCGCCACCGTACCTTGGACCGCCGCGATCACGCCGCCGGCGGCGCGCACCGGCTGATCTTCTATGGCTTCGTGCTGCTGTTCATCGGCACTTCCACGATCACGCTGCAATACGACATCTTGCAGCCCTTGTTCGGCATCACCTTCTGGCACGGTGATTTTTACCTGGGCTTTTCGCTGGTGCTGGACGTGGCGGGGGTCATGCTGATCGCCGGCCTCGTGTACATGATGGTCCGACGCGGATGGCTGAAACCGCCGAAGCTCGATTACGCCCGTCCTGACCGCGATCCCGGCGATCCGGATTTCGACCGGCCGCAATACCGTCGCGAGGACTGGGCCTTCCTGTGGATCCTCATCGTGATCGGCGGCACCGGCTATCTGCTCGAGGCGGCGCGTCTGGTGTGGCTGGAAGCGCGACCCGATGTCTGGGACACCCGGTGGTGGTCGCCGGTGGGCGCGCTGATCGCCGAGGCGTTGCGCGGCCTGGGATTGTCCGCGCACGGCGGCGGCACTCTGCGCATGGGCCTGTGGTGGTTGCACGGATTGCTGGCGCTCGCCTTCATCGCGTTGATTCCGTTCACCAAGGTCAAGCACGTGTTCACCTCGATGGGTTCGCTGATGGCCCGCGACCCGTTGGCCGCGCAGCGCCTGCCGCGCATCCCGGAATCTCAAGCCACCCCCGGTGTCACCAAGATCACCGACTTCAACTGGAAGCAGTTGTTGAGCCTCGACGCCTGCACCAAGTGCGGCCGCTGCCACGAGGCCTGCCCGGCGCGTGCCGTGGGTGCGCCGTTGTCGCCGCGCGACGTGATCTTGAGCCTGCGCGAGTTTGCCAAGTCGACGCTCGAGTACGGCCCCGTGCCCGAGGCGGCCGAACTCGACGTGCACGGCAAGTCCGTGGGACAAGTGACGCAGGAAACCCTCTGGTCCTGTCGCACCTGCATGGCCTGCGTCGAGATCTGCCCGGTGGCCGTCGAGCATGTGCCCATCATCGTCCAAATGCGCCGCAAGCTGGTGGAGGAAGGCGCGATGGACCCGCTTCTGACCAAGACGCTGCAAACCATCCACAAAACCGGTAACTCCTTCGGCGAGTCCAAGCGCAAGCGCGCGGCCTGGACCAAGGCCCTGCCCTTTCCCGTCAAGGACGCCCGCAAGGAGCCGGTGGACGTGCTCTGGTTCGTCGGCGACTACGCGTCCTTCGATCCGCGCAACCAGAAAGTCACCCAAACCTTCGCGACGCTGCTGCACGAGGCGGGTGTCGATTTCGGAATTCTTTTCGAAGGGGAATCGAATGCCGGCAACGATGTGCGGCGCGTCGGCGAGGAAGGGCTGTACGAGGTGCTCGCCACCGCCAACATCGCCGCCCTGGGCACGGCCAAATTCAACACCCTGGTCACCACCGATCCGCATTCCTACAATACGATACGCAACGAATACCCGGATTTCGGTGGCAAGTACCCCATCGTGCACTACACCAGCTTCGTGAAGCAGCTCTTCGCCGAGGGCAAGCTCAAGGTCACGACGCCTTTGAGCTACCGAACGACGTTCCACGACCCGTGCCACTTGGGCCGCTACAACAAAGGCTACGAAGCGCCGCGCGATGTGCTGAAATTACTGGGCTGCGAACTGGTCGAGATGGGCCGTAACCGCGCCAACTCCTTTTGTTGCGGAGCGGGCGGCGGCCGCATCTGGATACCGGATCCGGTGGGCACCGAAAAGCCGGCCCAAAATCGCATCCAGGAAGCCGCGGCGATCGCGGGTCTCGACGTGTACGTGGTGAGTTGCCCGAAGGATCTCACGATGTTCGAGGACGCGCTGAAGACCACCGGCAATGAGGGCAAGTTCGTGGTCAAGGAACTGATCGAACTGATTCGCGAAGCCATCCCCGCGCGTCGCACCGAGGCGGTAACAGCATGAAAATCATGGTAGCGGTAAAGCAAGTGGTCGCCCTCGACGAGGATTTCGAGTTCCGCGCGGACGGCCGCGACGTCGATCCGGATTTCTTCATTCGAGATCTGAACGAGTGGGACGATTTCTCGCTCGAAGAGGCCGTCAAGATCAAGGAGGCCGCCGCCAACGGCGCGACTGCCGCCACGGCCCCCTCCGCCGCGGCCCCCGCCGCCGAGGTCGTCGCCGTGAGCATCGGTCCCGAGGAGGCCGACGACGTACTGCGCAAGGCCCTCGCCAAGGGCGCGGACCGCGCCGTGCGCGTCTGGGACGAGGCCATCGAAGGCTCCGATCCCATCGCCATCGCCCGCATTCTGGCCGCGGTCGCCAAGCGCGAGTCGCCGGACCTGCTGTTCGCGGGGGTCCAATCCTCCGACCAGTCCTTTGCCTCGACCGGCATTGCCACCGCCGCGTTCCTCGACTGGCCGCATGCCGCCGTCGTCGCCAAGCTCGACTACGCGCCCGGCACCGCGCGCGCGGTGCTGCGCCGTGAACTCGAAGGCGGCTTGCTGCACGAAGTGGACATCCAATGTCCGGCGGTGCTGACCATTCAGTTGGGCATCAACACACCTCGCTATGCGTCCCTGCGCAGTATCAAGCAGGCCGCCGCCAAACCCATCGAGCTGCTCTCCCCCGCCGACCTCGGCCTCACGTCCAGCGACTTAGGCGAGGCCGGCTCCGCTTCGCGAGTGCGGCGTATGTCCGTACCCGACAAGGGCCGGGCACAATTGATCGAGGGCGACGTGGCCGCGCAAGCCGACCAACTCGCCGCCCTGATTCGCGAATTCAAAGGAGAGTCGGTATGAGCGGCGTTCTCATCATCGCGGAACACCGGCGCGGCGAGCTGCGACCGCAAACCTTCGAACTCATCACCGCCGCGCAAGGACTCAAGGTTGCCGCGGGCGGCCCCGACCCCGGCGGCGTCGCCGTCGCCGTCATCGGCAAGACCCCCGACACCCTGGCGCCGGCACTCAGCGTAGCCGGCGTCGACGAAATCCTCACCGTGACCGTCGACACCGCCGAATTCGATCCCGAGACCTACGAGGCCGTGGTCGGCGCGCTGATTGAGGCGCGCGCGCCCGCCGTGGTGCTGATCCCGCACAGTGTCGATTCGTTTGGCTACGCCGCCGCGCTCGCCGCCAAGGCCGGAGTGGGATTTGCCACCGATGTCTTCGATGCACGCTACGTGGACGGCTCATTGGTGGCCACCCGCGGCGGCTATGGCCAGAAAGTGAACGTGGAAGTCGACTTCCCCGGACGCGCCACCGTGCTCCTGGCGCTGCGCGCCAATTCCTTCAAAGCCGCGGATGCACCCGCGACGCCCCCCGTCACCGCCATCGCCGCCCCGCCCATCACGAGCCGCTCGGCCGGGCGCGAGTTCATCGAACTCCCCGCCGGGGATGACGTCGACATGACCGGCGCCGAATTCATTCTGACCATCGGCCGCGGCATCGGCGAGGAGGCGAACGTGGCTCAGTTCAGTGAACTCGCCGACGCGCTCGGCGCCACGCTCGGCTGCTCGCGCCCCGTCGCGGATGCCGGATGGCTGCCGAAGAGCCGGCAGGTCGGCCAATCGGGCAAGACGGCGAGCGCCTGTAAGCTCTATATTGCGATGGGCGTGTCGGGCGCCATCCAACATCTCGCCGGCATGAAGCATGTCAACACCATCGTCGCCGTGAACTCCGACGCCAATGCGTCGATTTTCGGCGTGGCCAAATACGGAGTCGTGGGAGATATCTTTGAAGTCGCCGAAGAACTACGCAAAAGATTTTGATCCGGCCGAGTGTTTCGGACAAGGTCGCTCCGGCCTCGTAGAACCCTGCGCGAAGCGCATTACATGAGCGCCACGACCGAAGACACGATCACCGCCCCGGCCAAGACCACCGGCCTCGAGCGGGGCATCGACTGGACCGGCGCGTTCTGGGTCGCGAGCGGTGTACCGCCCCTGGTCCTGTTTTCTATCGGCGCGGTGGCAGCCACGGTGGGCAAGCTCTCCTGGGTGATCTGGGCCGCGTCGATCGGCTTGGGGTTCATCCAATCCTTCACCTACGCGGAAATCGCCGGCCTCTTTCCCAACAAATCCGGCGGCACCTCGGTCTACGGCGCCATCGCCTGGGTGCGCTACAGCAAAGCCATCGCGCCGATTTCCGTGTGGTGTAACTGGTTCGCCTGGTCTCCGGTTCAAGCCACGGGGTCCGCGCTCGCAGCGGGCTATATCCTGAACGCGCTGTTCGCACCCGATTCGCAGGTTAATACGTGGACGATCACTCTGCTCGACTTGGGCGCGCTCAAAACGGGTCTCACGCTGCGCATCAATGGGGTGTTCCTGCTGGGTGCGGCGCTGATGTTCGCGGTCAAGGCCATCCAGGACGGGGGTATCTTGAGGTCGGCGAACACCACGAAGATTCTCGGCATCTCGGCGATGATTCCGCTGATCTTGATCGGCGTGGTGCCCATCATCACGGGCGACATCGTCCAGGCGAATTTCTTTCCGCTGGCGCCGCTCGCGCATGACTCGGTCGGACACGTACTCAATGGCACTTGGAACTTGGCCGGCGTCACCGTGCTCGCGGGTGGCATGTTCTTGGCGGCCTGGTCGACGTATGGTTTCGAGACCGCGGTGTGCTACACCTCGGAACTCAAGAACCCGAAGACCGACACGTTCAAGGCGATTTTCTATTCGGGCCTTTTATGCGTCGTCGTCTACACTCTCGTGCCGTTCGCCTTCCAAGGGTTCTTAGGATTGGGTTCGCTCGTGACGCCGGCGGTCGTGGACGCGAGCGGCACGGTAACCACGCCGGCCGTCTACAGCGGCATGCTCGCCCCTGATGTGTACAGCGGCATGGGTGTCGCGGCGATCATGGCCAAGATGGTCCATGCCGGTCGTCTGATCGGCGCCGTTGTGGTGGTGATGCTGGTGCTCGCCCTGGTGCTGTCGCTCATCACGTCGATGGCCGGTTCCTCCCGGACGCTGTACCAGGCATCCGTCGACGGCTGGCTCCCCAAGTACTTATCGAAGGTCAACGAGCATCACGCGCCGTCGAACGCCATGCTCACCGATCTCGTGTTCAATTTGTTGCTGCTGCTCATGTCCGATTCCGTGTTCGTGATCGGCGCCGCGAACGTGGGTTACATGATCTTCAATTTCCTGAATCTGAATGCCGGCTGGATTCACCGGCTCGACCGACCGAATCAGGAACGGCCCTGGCGCGCGCCCACGTGGGTGCTCGTCGTCGGCGCCGCGCTGTCCTTCGTGAACCTGGCCTTCATGGGCTTCGGCGCGGACGTCTACGGTTCGGGCACACTGGAGACGGGCCTCATCTTCGGCGCGCTCATCATACCGGTGTTCATCTACCGCCACTATGTGCAGGATAAGGGCCAGTTTCCACTGAACATGGCCGAGGATCTCGGGCTCACCAGCGGCGAGTCCACACTGAAGCGAGCGGGAATGTGGCCATTCATCGTGATCGCTCTCGGCATCGCCGTGGTCGCCGTCACCCACGATTTGGCGGTGTACTAGACCATGCTGGTGTCGGGCATCAAGAGTAAGCCGGTGTACTCACCGCTCGCGGCCGACACGCTCGGCCGATACCACTTGATGCTCGCCACCGGCGGCGCGGCGACGGCACTGGCGCGTGTGCTCGACGAGCTGACGGCGGCCGATCCCGAGGCGGTGACACGTGCGCGTGTGCTGTTCGCGCCGGACGCCGGCACCATCGCGGCCGGGGCCGCCGCCCCATTCGCCCACTGGCCCCGGCTCGACGTCCGCCATTTCCCGGACATCCCGGCGCTGCTCGCCGCGCTGCGTGTCGTGCTGGACGAGTCCGTAATGGGTACGCGCTTGTACATTGCCGGTCCCGAGAGCTTCATCGGCCGCGCCATCCAGCTCGCGCTCGAATTCAACATGAACCAGGATGAGATTCGCGCCGAGGAACTGGGCTCGTTGGCGCGGCGGGTGCACTGTATCCATTGCCGCACCATCACCGAAGAGGTGCGCACGAACATCGTCGAATGTGGCCGCTGCGGCCGCTGGTTGCTGGTCCGCGATCATTACTCGCGCCGGCTCGCCGCCTACATGGGCGTGATGATCGACGCCGAGAAGCCCGGCGAACGGCCCGCCGTCGAGGTGATCTTCCCGTGACCGACACCCGATCGACCCATACCCCCCCGATACAGGCCCGCCCGACCCAGGCCCGCGCGGCGCAGGCTCAAACGCTTGCCGTCGAGGTCACGGCCATCGAGAAGGTCACCCCGCTCATCAAGCATTTCACGTTGTCGGCCGTGGACGGCGGTGAGCTGCCGGCCTTCTCCGGCGGCTCGCATATCATCGTGGTGCTGCGTGGTGCGACACGGGTGTACCGCAATCCCTACTCACTGCTGAGTTCGCCGCGCGAACTCGACTCGTACCAGATCGGCGTGCGCCGCATGGAAGAGTCCCGCGGCGGCTCGCACTTTCTGCACGATCACGTGACCGTGGGCAGCCGCCTGGAAATCGCGCACCCGGTGAACCTGTTCGCGCTCGCCAAGACCGCGCGCAAACAGGTGCTAATCGCCGGCGGCGTCGGCATCACGCCGTTCCTCGCGCAGCTCGAGGATCTGCACGGCGGCGCGGTGCCATATGAGCTGCACTACTCGGTCCGTTCGCCGGAGCACGCGGCCTTTCTGCCGCGCCTCCGCGCGCGCGAGGGCGACCGCGTGCGCATGTACTATGACAGCGAGAGTCATGCCATCGATTTCGACGGCCTGCTCGCGAACCAGCCGCTCGGTACGCATGTATACGTCTGCGGGCCCGCCGGGCTCATCAACCGCGTTCTCACCACCGCGAAGCGCTGGGGCTGGCCCGACAGTCATGTCCACTCGGAACAGTTCGCCGCCCCACCGACGGGCGACGCCTTCGAGGTGTTCCTCGCGCGCGCCAACCTCAAGGTGCACGTACCCCCCTATCAAAGCCTGCTCGAGAGCATCGAGGCCGCCGGCGTCGAGGTCCCGTATCTGTGCCGGGGCGGCGTGTGCGGCTTCTGCCAGACGACGGTGCTCGACGTGGACGGCGAGCTCGATCACAACGATCACTTTCTGTCGGAAGCCGAGAAGTCCCGGGGCAAGAGCATCATGCCCTGTGTGTCGCGCGCGCATTGCAAGAGCCTGGTACTCGATCTATGACGCAACCTGCAGCGAGGTCATCATGAACGCCGTCGTCAAACCACTCGCATTCAAGCCGAACGAAACCTTTCGCGACGATTTCACGTTCCGCAACAGTGAAGCGGCGATTCGTCGCTTCCCGCTGCCTTTTCCGAACGATGAGTACATGTACTCGGTGAACATCGAGCCGCACCTGCCGGGACCGCCAGGTTCGGTGTTCGAGCATGCCTTCGACGTGGACGAACACTACGTCGCCGAGTGCCGCGAGCGGGCCACCGTCCTCGCGGCCGAGCCGCTGCGCTTCCAGGCGCTGCCGCACATGCAAAGCGCCGAATGGGACTGCCTCGAACTCATCATGAATTCGCTGGCCCGCGACTACCCGGCGCATTTCTCGCTCGGCAAGCGCGGCAATCACTGGCACTGGATCAACCGCCCGCTCGACATCGACCAGCACTTCGTATTTGGCGATCTCGCCTCGCTGCCCTATCCGCCGCTCGAGTACATCACGCGCCAGACCCAGGGCGATTTCGTGGTGATGGATCAGCGCGACGGCGACCTCTGGATCCAAGCCGGCATGGTCACCACCCCGGCCGACTGGTCGCTGGATTTCGACATGGGCATGACCTTCAAGGAGTGGCATGGACCGGTGCCGCTGGCACATGAGATGAACGTGTTCGACCGCGCGCTCAAGTACCTGTTGAACCTTAGGCTCGGACACCCGGTGCGGCGGCTCAACTGGACCATGACCATCCATCCGCGCCTCGATACGTCGCCGGAGAACTACCCTTCGTGGGGCCCGGAACGCACCACCGTCACGCCGCGGAATGCCGGCGACCTCGTGCACCTGCGCGTGGAATTGCAAGGGCTGTGGCGGCTGCCGCGCAGCAACGCCGTCGTGTTCAGCATCCGCACGTATTTCATCAGCATCCGCGAACTCGCCACCATCCCGAAGTGGGCGCGGCGGGTGCACCGCGTCGCGAAGAACTTGCATCCGACGCTGGTCGATTACAAAGGCCTCAGCCGTTATCGCGATGCGTTGGTCGAGTGGCTGGCTCCCTTCGATGACGGCACGCCAACGACTCCCGGCACTGCCCCGGAATAATTTTCAAAGTTTTTCAGGAGAAGATGATGGCTCTCAGTTGGCGCTACTCGGCCTTGGCGGATCGGCATCGAGCCTTGGGTTCGAAACTCGAGGACTGGAACGGCATGGGCACCGCCTGGACCTATGCCGGTAAGGACGTGTCGGCCGACCATGTCGCGATTCGCACCAAGGCCGGCTTGATGGACGTCTCGGGCCTGAAAAAGCTGCATCTCGTGGGTCCGCATGCGAGCGCGATACTCAATTACGCCACCACCCGCGACGTCACCAAGATCTATCCCGGCAAATCCGCGTACGCCGCCATGCTGAACGAATCGGGCTTTTTCATCGAGGACTGCATTCTTTACCGTACCGGCCCCAACGCCTGGATGGTGGTGCATGGCAGCGGTGCCGGCCATGAGACGCTCGCGCGCTATGTGCTCGGCCGCAACGCCGCACTCATCGTCGATGACGATCTGCACGACTTGTCGCTGCAAGGACCCGTCGCCGTCGACTTCCTCGCCAAGCACGTGCCCGGGATTCGTGATCTCAAGTACTTTCATCACACACCCGCCACCCTCTTCGGCAAGCCGGTGACGATCTCGCGCACCGGTTATACCGGCGAGCGTGGCTACGAGATCTTCTGTAAGGCTGAGGACGCCGGACTGATCTGGGACACGATCTTGAGCGACGGCAAGTCGATGGGGGTCATCCCGGCGTGTTTCACCACACTCGATTACCTGCGGGTAGAAAGCTCGCTGCTGTTCTATCCCTACGACATGTCCCAGATGTACCCGTTCGAGCACGATCCGCCCGGCGACAGCCTATGGGAGCTTGGGCTCGATTTCACCGTGAGCCCGGGCAAGTCTGATTTCCACGGCGCCGACGCGCACTATCGGCTCAAGGGCAAGGAGCGCTTCAAAATCTTCGGCTTGTTGCTCGACGGCACGACGCCCGCCGACATGGGCGACTCGGTGTACTCGGGCGACCAGAAGGTTGGCGTGGTTACCTGCGCGATGGTGTCGACGCTCACGGGCAAGTCGATGGCGATCGCACGACTCGACGTACCGGTGGCCGTGGCTGGAACCCGCCTCGAGGTGCGCGGCAAGAACCTGACCGTCGGGGCAACGGCGCACACGCTGCCCTTCGACGACGTGGAGAAGAAGAAGCGCACGGCGGTTGGATAAATGTCACGATCGGGTAAAGGTTAGAAGACTGATCCGTAGTGGGCTAAGCAATTTCAGGAAATCGCTGACTTGACGCCACAGTAATTTCGGAGCAAAAGTCGAGCAGGTCGGCTGGCGTTCGGGGGGAACCATGGACCGAAATGTCGTTGGCGGGTTCTGCTTCTGCCTCGCGGCGAGCTACGCGGCGGGCATCATGCTCTTGGTGGGTTATCTACTCGTCCATGTGCCTTGGTAACACTGTCTCGGCTGCAGCGTGCTTGATTAGTCCGGCTGGAGAAATACAGGGATTCCAGCGAGGGGTCATGGAGCCAATACGCCCGCTATCCGCTCGCGAAGACTTGGGTTAGCGCCTCGAGGTCAACGATTCTCTGCATTGTGGGCAGCACCGGCCTTGGTGCCGCCATTGGGGAGGGGCACCGCGATGGGTTCGACGCTGACCTTGGCGACACCATCTTTCGGATCGATGCCGATCTTTTGCGCCGTCGAGGGGGAGAGGTCGACGATGCGATCCTTGACGTAGGGGCCGCGGTCCTCGATCTTGACGACCGCGCTTGCGCCCGTTGCCACATTAGTCACCTTCGCGGTGGTACCGAGCGGCAGCGTTTTGCTGGCGGCATTGTCGCCCGACGGCTGCATGCGGGGATAGTAAACACAAAACCACCTCCTTAAAAGCATCGTAGCGCAGGACTCGACCCGGTGCGTCGACATCGTGAGGGTTATCCGGCCGATCGATGGGCC
>Ga0116226_10005526_pt1 | contig 11288 bp, 8 predicted proteins | sample S1TSphfallax_FD_89692 | JGI IMG/M metagenome (GOLD analysis project Ga0116226, IMG submission 89692) | Host-associated microbial communities from peat moss isolated from Minnesota, USA - S1T2_Fa - Sphagnum fallax MG | ecosystem: Host-associated > Plants > Peat moss > Unclassified | place: USA... | reverse complement strand
TGTTAAGCATACCGCCAGCGTTCATCCTGAGCCAGGATCAAACTCTCCGTTTTGAAGCGTTTGTAAGCTCTTTAGCTGCTCTTTTTTAACTTCAGCTTAGTTATCTTTATTTTCTTGACGCAACACACTTGCTGTATTACTGCTTTCAAACTATAATATTTTCAAGGTTCGGTATCCCTCAAAGCGTCGCTCTTTCGCGCTCCGCTTCCGGCACTTATTCAATATAGCGAACACCTCCCCTCCTGTCAACTATTTTCTCCAAATTTCTTTTGGACTGCTTTTATGTCTCCTGAAACTCCCCACAGTGGCGGGTTGTAGGCAACAATAGTTTATGCACTGTGCTGACTAAGGAAGGGTGAAGCGTGAATTTTCAGTCGGTAATAGCTTTGTTGCATCAGTTCTGGGGCGATCGCGGTTGTCTTATTGCCCAGCCATACGACATTGAGAAGGGAGCAGGTACTAAGAATCCCCAGACATTTTTAAGAGCATTGGGACCGGAACCGTGGGCTGTTGCGTATGTTGAACCATGTCGTCGCCCGACGGATGGACGGTATGGCGAAAATCCTAACCGCTTCCAACATTATTATCAGTACCAAGTTCTGATTAAGCCTTCGCCAGATAACATCCAGGAGATTTATCTTGATTCGTTAAGGGTTTTAGGTATTCGGCCTGAAGATCATGATATTCGGTTTGTAGAGGATAACTGGGAAGATGCGACGGTGGGAGCTTGGGGCACTGGGTGGGAAGTATGGTTAGATGGAATGGAAATTACTCAATTTACCTACTTCCAACAGTGTGGGGGAATCGATTGTCGTCCGGTGTCGATTGAGATTACTTATGGTTTAGAGCGGCTGACAATGTATCTCCAGCAAGTGGAGGCAATTACTAAGATTCTGTGGACGGATAACATTACTTATGGTGATGTTTACCTCCAGGGAGAGATTGAGCAGTGTATCTACAACTTTGAAGCGTCAAATCCTGAGTTGTTACTGACACTATTTAATTTGTATGAGCAGGAAGCTACCCAATTAACGGAGCGAGGATTGGTCTTGCCTAGCTTAGATTATGTCATGAAGTGTTCGCACACCTTTAACCTGCTGGATGCTAGAGGTGTAATTTCGGTAACGGAGAGAACCCGCTATATTGCCAGGATTCGGCATTTGGCTAGGAAGGTAGCTCATTTATATGTTGAGCAAAGGGAGAAGTTGGGTTTTCCGTTGCTCAAAGATTTAAAAACAGTCATACCTGAGCGACTAGAAGTCGCAGCTACACAGACAAAACCTGCCTCAGCAGGTTAGCAAACCCTTGATTTTGCATTCTCTAAGCTAGGCATATTTTAATAATATGGCTATTGTTAAAGGTCAGAAATACCATTAAATCTTGAGTCTAGAACATTAAGACTACAAGGATAAGGCCCGCCTCGCCTGTGCGGGCTTTGTTTGTATAAACTTGATGGACTATACTTCACCACAAGCATAAAAATTTTTCGGCGTTCTTGATTGAAGAGATGCAAAGCTTATACAGAGGCGATCCAAGCACAGATAATAAGAGTTTGGCATATTTGATTTTTGAATTTCATACCCAAATTCAGCAACGCCGATTTTTCTCTATTGCTGCCCTAGCTATTTTCAAGTTAGCGACAAATTTGAGGTGTCAAGTGCTTTTACAAAAAATCTTATGATTCAAACTAGTGGTATAGTTATTTTTTTTGGCTACATTTTCGGGTTACTGTTTACAGCAGTTCCTTGGGGTGGTGTGTGGATTTTGGTTCTGGGGATAGTAGGAGCAATTCTTTTTAGAAGACACACTAGTCCACGGCAACTTGCTCAGAAACCAGAAAATGCTGGAAGCAAAAACAAGGCATTGCCTAGTACCTGGCGAACTACTCCCCATCCTCGAATATGGCTAGCTGCTGGCTTGGTGGGATTATTAGCAACTCTATATTTTCAGTGGCGAGTGCCGCAACCAGGTGCAAAAGATATTAGTCAGTTTGTTCCGTCTGGAAATAGCAATAATCAAGAACAACTTGTGATTGTTCGTGGGGAAGTGGCGAGTAATCCCCGCTTAACTCGCAGTCAGCGAGGGCAATTTTGGCTGGAAGCGACTCAGTTAGATGAAGTCAAAAATGAAAAAGGTTCAGCAGGTGTGTCAAAAGGGGTAACGGGCAAATTATATGTGACAGTGCCTATACTTCAGGCTACTGGGTTATACCCTAGTCAACAAATTGCTGTGACTGGGATTTTGTATAAACCAAAGGCGGCTTCTAATCCTGGTGGTTTCGATTTTCAGAAGTTTCTCAAGCAAGAAGGAACGTTGGCTGGTTTGATTGGGCGACAAATAAATGTTTTGGATCAGGAACGGAAATGGGGATGGTGGCAAATTCGGGAGCGAATTGTGCGATCGCAAGTTCGTTGGTTGGGTATCCCTGAAGGGCCTCTTGTGAGTGCAATGGTTTTAGGTAGCAAAGCTGTTGATTTGCCCTACGATATCCGCGATTTGTTTGTACAAGCCGGATTAGCCCATGCTTTAGCAGCTTCCGGGTTCCAAACTTCTTTGATTTTGAGTGTGATCTTACAGTTAACAAGGCGGGCAAAAAAAGGAACGCAATTTACCCTTGGCTTTTTAGCTCTAATTATTTTTCTGAGTTTAACAGGTTTTCAACCTGCGGTTCTCAGAGCCGTAATTATGGGTTTTGCGGCATTAGTTGGGCTTTTGTTAAAAAGAAAGGTGAAACAGTTCGGATCGTTACTATTAGCAGCAACTCTGTTATTAGTGTTTAATCCTCTATGGATTTGGGATTTAGGTTTTCAATTGAGTTTTTTAGCAACGCTAGGATTAGTCGTAACAGTACCTGCATTAGTTAACCGTCTAGCATGGCTACCACCTGCGATCGCTTCTTTGATTGCCGTTCCCCTGGCTGCGACTCTTTGGACTTTACCTGTACAACTTTTCGTCTTTGGGGTTGTACCATCTTATAGTTTGTTGCTGAATATAATTAGTACTCCATTAATTTCGATCATTAGTATAGGTGGAATCATTAGTGCCATAGCGGGTTTAATTTGGACTCCGGCAGGAAGTTTCCTTGCTGCGGTATTGCATTACCCGACAGACTGGCTAATTAAATTAGTGGAATTTTTTAGCAAGTTGCCAGGAAATTCTGTTGCTGTCGGCAGTATATCTACTTGGCAGCTTTTGGCGATTTATATACTAATTATACTAGTTTGGTTAGTCCCCTGGTGGCAGCGGCGGTGGTGGGTTGCTAATGTGATTGCAATTGGTTTAGTCTTCATCCCCTTTTGGCATTCTACAAATACATTGTTTAGGATAACGGTATTAGAATCTGGTAGGGAACCAATTATAGTTGTTCAAGATAGAGGTACTGTAACTGTAATTAATAGTGGCGATGAAGGGACTGGACGTTTCACAATCCTACCGTTTTTACAACAGCAGGGTGTAAATCAAATTAATTGGGCGATCGCAACTGATTTCCAAGGCAATGAAAGTAATGCTTGGTTGGAATTACTACAACGTTTACCAATCAAAAAATTTTATGAATATTCCCCCAAGCCAGAAAGTTCTATTGCCACTCAGGCAATTCAACAAGAATTACAAAAGTATCATGGATTTTACCAACCAATGGCAGTTGGTCAAGCTGTAAAAACGGGTTCAATTGTTGCACAATTAATCAACGATCAATTACCTATCTTACAATTGCAAATTTTAGATCAAAATTGGTTATTAGTCGGTAATGTCAAGTCTAAAGAGATACAGCAATTAGTTAAAAATGGTAGTTTGCCTCGTCCACAAGTGCTGTGGTGTGCCCCTCAATCATTAAAAGATTTAGTTGTAGCTTTGCAACCACAAGTAGCGATCGCTTCTTCTGCAAACTTTGATCCAAAGGTTTTATCTGAACTGAATCAAAGCCAAACGAAACTATTTTTTACAGGACGAGATGGGGCTATTCAATGGACACCTGATGGTCTGTTTGAGGCGTTTATTGAATCAACAGAAAATAAGTCTTCTATCTTATAAGAATTAACAGAACTAATTGTAAAGAGTGCGTTTTTACTGTACGTTAGCTAAAGGGAAGGAGCAGCAGCCTTTGGCTGCTGCTCCTTCCCTCATAATGATTATTCTTCTTATTTTGTGGTGATTTTATTTATTGGAAGTGCATAACTCTCTTTCCTCAATACATAACTTGGGCAAGAAAGTGCGTTTTCCTGAAGTAACTTGGGTTAACAACCCGCTCAATTCCTTGAGCGAATGGGCCCGTTATAGTCAATATGAACGCTCCTGGTTCTTGAGACAGTCACTACACTTTTAACTGTAGGAATGTCAGAATTCGGGCTATGTCCCTTGAAGGTGAAAGTCCAACTACCATGCCCATCATAGGTGTGGGGAGAGCGCTCGGCAGGACCATACATCGAGTTTTCTGCTCGATAATGTTGTAAACCGCCATTGATCTCCTCAGCGGCTTCGCGAGCTAAATTCTCGGCGCGACCGAGATTAATGAAAGATGTTTGACCAGGAACGGGCTGGGCGTGGATAGGTAGCGAGTTTGTAATTAAGGCCAAGAAGACAACATAAGATCCAGTGATGATTTGTTTGAGCATGATTATGATTCTCCACTCATTTTATAAGCTGATATGAATTTAATTTCTCTATCTTTAAACCTCACAGCAGTTCAAGTTACTAACTGATGATTTGGCAAATACGTTTCATTGCTTCCATCTCCTCAAGTTCAGGATTGTTATTCAATTTGGGGCGCTCTTTCGTGTAAAAACCAAACGGTAAAGTTTAGGCTCACCGAATTGGTTGACTATTATTTAGACTTGGTTTGACTAGATAAAGGTTCAATCATTAGTAGCAAAACTTCGACCGGATGTCGGGGTACAGAGTGAGGTACAGGTTATCTTAAGGGCACAGCACTGCTGTGCCCCTACCTGTGTACTTCATTTACCTGAAAAATGCTGTAAATTACAATGCAAGCCTGATTGCAACTCCCCGTCTATACTTTCATGGCATGAATGGCTGTAATTTTCACAGAGCATAGTTTAGAGCTTTTCAAGCGTGCCATTTGCATCTTTATCAAGGGGATAAATATAGTGATTACGAATGCTTATATTATGATCTGTGCGCCAGAAGAACTCTACAACCATCACTCCCCCCCCCTTTTATTTAAAGTCGGCGGGAAACTCTATTCCCTTGAGTGGGTGGAGTAATTCATCTTTTGTCATTCCCTAAGTCATGCACAACCATGATTTTAGTCATGGTTATAGTTATGACTTTTGTCTCTACTGACTAGCGTGTTTCGCCAATTATATTTATTTTATCAACAACATCTCCCCAATGTAACCTACTTCTATTGGGGCTTTTGCAATAGGTATATATCAATTACAAATTATTTGAAACATTCCTGACACCTGATAAGTCTTACTGTACTTGATAGTATCAATAGCTGAAAACAGGATTTATATATTAATTAATTTTTTAAAGGAGTAAATCAAGTGACGGTCATTGCGAAACCTAAAAGAAAAAAGATTGCACAACAAAATTTGTGGTTTATACATTGGTTGATGGCAAGTTTCTACTTGCTTTTGCTTGCTGGTGGAATTTACATGACTCACTTAGGACATGATGTCTTCTATCGACGTTCTTTGTATGACTTCCACAAAACTCTTGGAGTTATAGTCATGAGTTTGTTACTAGCACGAATTACTGTCTTGCTGCGTGTTCAGCTCAATAGCAAGCGTTTATCACAGCCAAAAAAGAATTGGATACAAACATTCGTTGTCCATACATCTCTGTACTTATTTATGCTATTTGTTCCTCTAAGCGGCTACTTGTTATCTAATGCTGGTGGCCATGACATCATTATCTTCGGTACTAATATTGCTTTACCACAGTTATTTGCTAAGAATAGACAATTAGCCCTTTTGGGTACAAACTTACATTTTTGGTTGTCTTATACTTTTCTAGTTTTCATTATTTTACACACCCTACAACAGTGGAGATATCTACGGGGTATTTGGCGGAGAATCGGAAATTAATTGGAGGTGAAAACTCATTATCTATTGCTGAAATTGTTCAGTTAAAATTGATATGGTGAGTCGTTGATAATAGATTGCTTAGTTTTTACCCTTCGCAGAGTTAGAGACCAATATTGCTTTATTGATAAAACGACATAACGCTTTTCCATTACTCTGGATAAAAATCTCAGCCCGCTTTTAAACAGGAGACAGAAACTGGGTTTGGAGCTTTATTTTCTAATATAATAGCTAAAATCATCTCTTTGGGCTGAAAGTCTTGTGTAATAAAGAATAGATCCCATCCCCTGTGCTTCTTCTGCTTCATTACTTATAAAGAACCATACAGGAAATAAACACAACACAGAGAAAGTGGTATAACTAGATATAGTTACAACTTGAAAAAAACAAGTGAAAACAGGGGTAGATAGCTATTTAGTCAAGCTCGCCTCAGTCTACGAGGCATCCAAAAGCGTCAAGGTTGTTCCTAGCGTAGCTAATTTCAAATTTGTGAATTGGAAAAAGTTATCTAGCGGTGCTGTGATGCATTTGTTCTATGTAGCACTGGTTACGAGTTTCGTCAGTATTACTGGTGAAGCTTTAGCACTTCAGAAAATAGGAAATAATGGGTCTGAAGTTAGCATTAGCCAGAGGTGTTTAAAAAAGTTAGGCTACTTTAATGGCCCAGTGACAGGTAAATTTGCTACCTTGACTCAAAATGCTGTGATCAAATTTCAGCAAGCTAATGGAATACCTGCTACTGGGGCTGTGGGTCCTAATACTCAACGAGCATTGCAACGGGCGTGTCAAACTAGAACTTTTAGTAGAAATACCAGTGGCAGATTGCGATTGCCAAGTGGACAATATCCTGTTCTTTCTCAAGGCAAAACTGGTGCAGCCGTGACAAGGTTACAACAGCGTCTCAGACAGTTAGGCTACTTGAATGCTAACCCGACTGGGAATTTTGGCCCAATGACTAGAGATGCTGTCATCAAATTCCAGCGAAATTATCGCATAGTTGCTAACGGAATTGTAAATCGACAAACTTGGAATGCACTACTAGGTTCCTCTACGACTCAAGCTAGATCAAGTCTCTCGACTCAACAAGTGAGAGAATTACAAGTGCATTTGCGGCAGCTAGGTTATTTTAATACTAATCCCACTGGAAATATTGGACCAATGACCAAAGAGGCTGTCATCCAATTCCAGCGGAATTATCGCCTACCTGTTAATGGCATCGCCAATGGTCAAGTTTTGGAGGCAGTGCGTAGAGCCTCCACAGGTGGATATACTACTCAACAAGCAAGCAGAAATTATCTGACTGTAGGCGATCAGGGAGAGAATGTCAGATTAGTTCAAGAGCGTTTGTCGCAGTTGGGTTTCTCTAATAGCAATCCTGATGGCGTTTTCAACGATTACACCAGAGAATCTGTGATTGCATTCCAGCAATCTTCTCGACTTAATTCTACTGGAAATGTAGATTGGCAAACTTGGCAAGCATTAGGGTTAAATAGCTCGACTGGGGGCAATTATACTGAGACTAATGGTTATTTAGTACCTGTTACTAATAGCTATGGATCACCTCCTACCAATGGCTATGTTGTACCTGTTACTAATGGCAACACATTAGTTGCTAGTAATCCTTACAGAGTAATAGTGCCAATTTCCAGTAATGATACTCTGAGTAAAGTGCAACAATATATACCAAATGCTGTCACAGAGCAATCCAATCTAGGGGATTATGTGAATGCTGGAGCATTTAGCGATCGCGCAGAAGCAGAAACACTAACGAAAAAGCTCCGATCTTATGGTCTGGATGCACGGGTAAAATACAATTGAAGAAGAATTCAGAACAAGAAGGTTGGGGATTAGAACCTCGACACAAAAACTGCTGTATGAGTCGTCCCCGAATCATTCAACCTGGTCAAAGCTATACATTCAGCAAATATTTTGAACTGCCGTTTTCCCCAGAAGATATTCTGGCTGAACTTGGCTGTTCTTACAAACGCGATCGCTTGCAATTACCAAAAACAGAATTTAACTCTGAGATAATTGCAGAGTTACACCGAGTAATTGAGCGTAACTTCCGACGTGTTAAGCTACGTAGTGAGGATGCACGCAAGCAAGCAATTATTGCACCGATATTACTAGAAGTTTGCGAAATCTCCCAAACCCAATTGAATATTGAGTACCCCATTAATGTAAGCGACCAACTAAAAGGCAGCTTAGATTACTACATTAATAAAGGTAAGGGATTGTTAGTAATTGAAGCGAAGCAAGCTGATTTAAGTAGAGGATTTACACAATTAGCAGTTGAGTTGATTGCACTAGATCAATGGATAGATTCAGAATTGCCAAGTCTTTATGGAGCAGTAACTACTGGTGAAGATTGGCGATTTGCAATATACAACCGTCAGGAAAAACAGATAACGGAAGACCTCAAATTATATCGGGTTCCTGAAGAATTAACTGAATTAACTCATATTTTAGTTGGCATATTGAGCAATTAGACTTCATTCTTCCAGGGGGCGAATGGAATTTGTGCGCCAGTGAACGAGCGTCACCCCCGAACCCGAAGGGACTTTGTTTGTATAGCCGCGATTTCTAATCACCAAGTATTTGCAAACGTAAGATGCTCATTAAGACTCCATCTCCGCTAATTCTAACCAGCGTTCAGTCGCCACATCGATCGCGTGCTTGAGTTTTTCCACACGATCGTAGAGTTTCTGCACTTCGCTGTAATTCCCTGGTGAGACATTCGCTAGTGTTTTCTCGGTTTCTGCTTTCTCAGCCTCTAACTCGGCAATTTTACCTTCTAACTGCTCAAATTCTTTCTTTTCCCAATTGGATAACCTCCGCCGCTTTGTATTTTCTACATCTTTGGGTGAAGACGCACCATTTTGGGCTTCGACATTTTTGGGCTTCTCCTTAGTGTTAGCAGCTTGTTGCTGTGCCTCTTCAGCCTTTTTATAGTCCAGATAAATCGAATAATTACCTGGATATTGCCGGAGATTACCGCCTTCCTCAAAGGAAAATACTGTGTCGATGGTGCGATCGAGAAAGTAGCGATCGTGAGAAACTACAATTACACACCCGACAAAATCTTCTAAATAATCCTCTAGTACTGCCAATGTCTGAACATCTAAATCATTTGTCGGTTCATCTAAAATCAAGACATTGGGCGCACTCATCAAAACTCGCAACAGAAATAAACGGCGTTTTTCCCCACCCGAAAGTTTATTAATTGGGGCATACTGTTGATTACCAGGAAACAAAAAACGCTCCAACATCTGGGAAGCAGTAATTTGAGTCCCATCGGTAATTTTGATAAATTCACCTTCTTCTTTAATGTAGTCAATCACGCGCTGACTTTCGTTTAAGGCTGTGAGCAATTCTTCAGAATGCTGGTCAAAATAACCGATGTGAATTGTAGTCCCAATTTCTGCAATACCTGAATCTGGCTGAATCTGACCAGTAATAATATCCATCAAAGTGGATTTACCAGCACCATTCGCGCCGATGATGCCGATGCGGTCTTCTGGACTAAATTGGTAGGTGAAATTATTAATCAGGGTGCGTCCATTATAGGCTTTAGAAATGTTATTTAATTCAATAACTTTTTTGCCAATGCGACGACCAACTGTAGAAATATCAACTTTACCCTGAACTTGTTTAAATTCAGTATCCCGCAGAGCGTGAGCGCGGTCAATTCTCGCTTTTTGCTTAGTACTTCTAGCTTTCGGCCCTTTTTTGAGCCATTCCAACTCGCGCCGCAATAAGCCTTGATGTTTCCGTTGAGTACTTACGGCAGATTCTTCAGCTAAAGCTTTCTTTTCGAGGTAATATGAATAGTTACCTGTATAGGTGTAAATGTCGCCTCGGTCTATTTCAACGATCCGATTGGTGACACGATCCAAAAAGTAGCGATCGTGGGTGATCAGAAAAAGTGCGCCGCGATAGCGATTTAAATAACTTTGTAACCATTCAACAGAAAGAGCATCCAGATGGTTTGTCGGCTCATCCATGAGCAAAACATCGGGTTCTGCTAGCAAGGCTGATGCTAAAGCAATGCGCTTGCGATAGCCGCCAGATAAAGTGCCTATTTTGGCATCAAAGTCAGAAATTCCTAATTTTGTGAGGATGATTTTGGCATTAGTTTCTAGTTCCCAAGCACCAGTTGTATCCATCTTTTGCATCACTACAGAAAGGCGAGACATCAGTTGGCTATCATCTGGATAGTGAGCTAATTTATCTGAGAGTTCTTCATACTCACGTACCAAAGACGTATGTTCGCCGCTATCAGCAAAAACTTGCTCTAAAATTGTGTGATTTTCATCTAAATCTGGCTGCTGGGGTAAGTAGATGATTTTAGAACCGGAGTTGATGATAATTTGACCACTATCAATGGATTCCAATCCGGCGATCATTTTTAAGAGGGTTGATTTACCTGAACCGTTAGTACCAATTAAGCCAACTTTATCGGTAGCATCGAGGCTAAAGCTAGCATCTTTTAAAACTTCTTTGATACCAAAGTCTTTTTTAACTGACTGGAGTGTAATAATACTCATAAAATCTAGTTGTTTTTCATGACTCATTAATTAATAGGTAAGGCGTATACCCTACCTATATTGTCCGAATTCTATACAAATAAATCCAAGGGTAGATGTCCATACATTTCGTTGATTCCGTCTTGGTGAGAAGACTGACAAGATACTAATACGCCACGATGATGTCCAGGATAAGAATCGAGATAACACAAGCCATTTTTACCATTTAATTTGATATAAACTGGGCCTTCAGGCGTAAGTAAATTGTCTGGTGGTTCATAACCCAAAGCCAGCGAATAGGTCTTCATAGCTAGTATTCCTTCTTCTGCTGTATCAGCACAAATTCCTAGAATTTGATAATCAGCAAGCTTAGTTACCAAAATTAGGGCATTACGAATTACTGATTTTTCCGAGGAATTGAGGATAGGCGCGATATCTAGACAGTTAAATTTATTCAGTAATTTTTTCGCTTCTTCGGCGGTGAGATTGTGAGGATTGGAGGTTGACATAAACTTTGATTATGATCTTGTTGGTTTTTCTGTTGTGTTTGAGTTGGGACTAGCCCAACTTATACTATTTTGGATTTTAGATTTGGGATTGGGAATCGTCAAAATGTTGTAAATTTTGTCTGAGATCAGATCAAATTCTATAATTTTAGAGCTTGTTATCTAATCCCCACTCTTTATTACGGTTGATTTTGGACATTTCCCAGGTT
>Ga0116226_10005525_pt1 | contig 11289 bp, 5 predicted proteins | sample S1TSphfallax_FD_89692 | JGI IMG/M metagenome (GOLD analysis project Ga0116226, IMG submission 89692) | Host-associated microbial communities from peat moss isolated from Minnesota, USA - S1T2_Fa - Sphagnum fallax MG | ecosystem: Host-associated > Plants > Peat moss > Unclassified | place: USA... | reverse complement strand
TTGAAAGATTATGCAATGATTGATTAAAATAAAAACAAATCAATTTTAAAAGAAATATAATTTTTTGAGATATAAATATTTCTAATTAATTTGATGTTATTTTTAAAACTTCAATAAATCTTTGATCAAGATTTAATAACAAAAATCACAATGAAATTAAATTTTAATTTATTTGTATTGTTGTTTTTTTTATGTTATACAAATTTATTATTGCCCTAAAATAGTAGATATGCATGTATGATTTTAGGTTTTACCAAGCATGTATGGGTCAAAACATCACTAGTTATTGATATTTAACTCGCCAATTTTTGCACATAACCATTTTGCATTTTGCCTCATTTTGCAAGAAGATTCAAAGCCTAAAATCATTGAAGGGGATTTGAACTCCAACCCCTAGAATGGTTTTGTACATTGCAACTCAAGGTCTACTTCCACCTAATACCCAACTAGAAAACAATGAAAAGTAATTTTTTCAAAAAACTCATATGGATTTTGATGAAAGATGCACCAATGACCAAATCATGTGGTATGCTTCTAAATTCCAATGTTGTGAATTACTTGCAAAATCAAATTGAGTGAATTTATTATAACATAAAGTATTAATGCTAGAAGAAACATATTTTGTAACAATCCTTGAAAAAAAATTCCACAACAACAACATAAGTATTAAGGATCCAAATTTCAAATCCTAGGAACTAACCTATAGCCATTACGTCATTGCCACCCTTTTTTTTGTGCACCAGAAAAGAATATGATTCAAGAATCAACAATAATCATTTAGCCAAATTCATTCACTCACCCAAACTGAATCGATTTCCTACCTCCCACAAGTTCTAAAGTTATGCACCTTTTAAAAGAAAAAAATTAATCAAAAATACTAAAACGAACTAAACATACATTGTCGTTTGATGCATTCAAAAATTTAAAATGTATAAAGTTGAAACCCATTCAATATGCTTAGTTTTAAAATATATATTTAAAATATCCAAATTTCCACACAATTTTATATGATTTGTATATTTTTAATTTTCTAAACTATAAAACTCCAAAAAACCTATAATTTCAAAAAGCTTGCTATTAGTTACACATCTACACAATAACACAATTTGCCTTACCATTTTGCAATGGCTCAATCATAAGGAAAATTCTACAAAATAAAAAACCTTATTTAAAAAATTCGGTGCAAAAGTTCAAATGTGTATTCAAATAGTTCTCCAACTTGTTTTTCATGAAGGAGATGGTGTTAAATGTCCACTTGTCTTTGATAGACCCAAAATCCTAGATTGCAACAATCTTTGCTAATTTAATGTATTCCAAAAGCTTGTAGTTAAAAATGGCAAATGTATACTTTCACCCACCTTTTGAGGGGGCACAAAAGGTGGTCTTCATGAACACAACCATGTGAAAACACAACTTATTTTTCACCTTTTTTGGATTTGTAATATAATATTATGTATTAACCGCATTGAAAGTAGTCATGATTTTGCACTCAAGGAAGTGTTTTCCAAGCTCCTCAATCACTATGAGAAATCTTGTCCACCGAAACCATACTGCCCTACACCTAGAACATGGAAAGATGTGCCATTAATAATTAAATAATCACGTTAAAATTTTAGAAAATTGTACCATAGTTGCAACTTAGTTTCAAATGGGACATTTATATGATGTAATGTATGCATTGTATATACAGATGTAATTAATCATGTTTGATTTTTTGCTAAGTTACATTTTAGTTTCATGTGACAATTAGATTACAATTAGTGCAATTGTAACACCTAGTTAATAACTATGTTGCCATTTTATAGAAATATTATTTTTATTATTTTTATTATTTTTGTGATTATTTTCAATTTTTCATAAATTAATACCTTTAAAAATATATATTTAGATATTTACTAATTTTTTTCCCCAATGACTTACTAACTATTGCATATTAATTAATATGTAATAGTTAATCTAAATTAGGTTACTTAATTCAAAAAATAAAATTTTAATTGAATAAAATATTTAGTTCAAATAATTCAGATAACCAATTTTTTAATAATTATGTCTTTTACCCAAATTGATATTGAATAAAGAAAATTAAATAATCTATTACCTATTACGTATTAATAAATATTTAATTGAATTAATTATTTTGAATTAATTTAATATATGAATTAATTAACTATTAATCTAAATAGATTAGTCTACTTCAAATAATTAATTCGTTAGTTAATTTAGATATTTAACTAAAAATTCAAATTCAAATAATAAATGCCTAATTATTTGAATGTTGATAATTAATTATCAAATGATAAATTATCTAAAGTTAAATAACTAATTATTTGAATTAAATTGATTAATTCAAATAACATGTTAGTTTTTTTAACTCAAATAGTTTATCATTTAACATAAATTTCTATAAATTATTTATTGAAATTCACTAACTAATTAATTATCTAAATTAGAATAATTAATTCAAATAATGAGTTCAGAAAACTAATTCAAACAATTAACTTTGGGAATCTAGATGATTAATTATTTGAATTTTATCTACATTTGGATCACTAATTATCTACCAATTAAATAATAAAGATTTGAATAAAAAACTAATTTAATTAATTTAACCTAAATGACTCTTTCAGATTTTTTTAATAATTAGTTCATGTATATATAATTATCAAATAATTACCCAACTAATTGTATAATTTAGAAAATAAAAAAGAAACACAAAGAATTTGGGAAATTGTTTTTTTATTTACAACCCAATTTGCAACTAACATGCAATAAACATATTAAACCCATATGTTTTACCTTTGAATCCCATTTCATGAATTATATAAACAAGGTGTCTTTTCTTATGTGCTCAAATTAAATGTGCTAATTTGGGATGGGCTCAAAAAAACTTATTCCTACGAGCAAAACATAAAATTAAAATAAAGATTTGCATGGCTAATTTGTAGCTCACCTACCTTTCTACCTTTCTACCTTCCTACTTACTTACCTATCCAAGTAGGTAAGTAGGTATACAACCTAAGTATGTAGGTATGTCCTACCTACCTAGTTTTATTTACCTACCTATGCTTATGTATTGACCTACCTAACTATTTAAATATATTTTTATTTTTATTTTATTTTTTCAAAATTCAATTAATATGCCACATGGAAAACATTGATTACACCATGAGTCACAATTGAAGACCATATAAAATGAACAATCATAATGGATGGTGGAGATCAATATTTCAAAAAGTAATTATTTTCACCCAAAAATCCCCATAGTGCCATGTGTCAATTTTTGATGGATTGATGAAAATGATGTCAACATGACGTTACCATTGTAGTTGCAAATTAATTGCATTAAAGTTGCACAATTTATTCCTATACATAATTATAATTAAGTTGTGTGAGTTCCATATGTATTTGGGTTCCACATTACTTCACATTACTAGTGACAATGATTAAATTATTTTTTGTGAACATAATAATTTTGTTATAATCAATTTCTCTCTTTTCAAAAGATAAAATTTTATAAATTTCACTATATGTCATTTTGTTCCATTAATAAATTTTTTCATTCTTCATTTGGTAAGTAAAATGTCAACAAAAGTCGAATTCATTAAATAAGTTCACAACAAGATACAAATAGACAAAAGAAAAAGAATATTCAAAAGGTGCAAAAGAGATAACAAAAACTGATTCTAAAATGAATTTTGATCTATGACGAATTATAATATGGAATGACTTTGGAATTGTCATAGTGACAATCACCAAAATACCCATCCTACATAAACAAGTTCCAATGAAACATTGTCATTGGAATATGGTTTCACATATGGTGAATTACATCTGTTGCAACACATACAACTTGTCTAATAGCATTCACACCCATAAAAATACGTTGAGTTGCAATGAGTTGCAAATGGTCATTACAACTCAAAAACCCAATTACAAGGCCATTACAAATCACACCATTTTTTCACAGTGAACAGAGCCATGAATTGCTCGTAGCATTCATCCTTCATTTTGTTCACTACCATGTTGAAAGCAACTTATTGCCAAGGTTAAAGAGATGTAATACCACGAATGTTATAAATGTATTTAAGGCATTTGCATCCAAAAATTGAAGATGAAATATATTTAAACATCCACTCCATCATTTAGGACATAAAACCATGACATAGGAAAATTTTCATTAGTTAAAGCCCCAAGTTCATTGGAATCATCAAATGCTAGATCTTCAAACTTACCAAAAAGGTCATAATAGAGGCTATAAAGCTTGTGTTAGGCCCAACATGAAAAATTCCATAGTCTTTCCAATAAGTTGATTAATGTATGCACATTGTCAAACAATGGATACATGGGAGCCATAAAATGAGTTCCACATTGCATAAAAAACCAAATTCTTGGTAGTAGCATCACTTTTTGCACTTTTTGTGTGCATTTTCACAATGAAAAGCTTATATTCATAATAAATGTAGTTTGTTGGAGACAACATAGAGATCCAATGGGTTTTCACATTCTTCAATACCTTGTTGCCTTTTTTATTGAAAAGACTAAAAATCTTTTGAAAATTTGCATATTTCTTTGCATGAATAGAAACCTTCAAATATATGATTAAGTTTATGATTAGTATTCCAGTCATAAAGGACATATGTGAAGTCATTAGTGATAGTTTAGTCATTGTTTAATTTTTTTTTGTTATTATAAATTGAACTCAAAAACTTGGGGAACACTATTTTTAAATTTATAATATTTATTCTTATAAAATTATTATATATAATATAAAAACTAACAATTTTTAATTTCATTATTTTTCATGCTATCAATTGTTAACATGTGTCACCACCTAAGTTATGTTAACCTAATTTAAGTGGGTAAGTAGACCACCTAATACACCTATTTAGGTTTTATTAGGTAACCTCTTAACTTAAGTAGTTTAGGTAGGTATGGAACATTCGACTAATATTTCAATGTTGACCACAACGCATGCCATTTGTTGTGTAAAAATAATAATTTGTATTCTATTTAAACCATACTTCATTTAAACATTACACAAAAGTTCAAATTTAATAATTCATATTTTATTGATAAATTTTCCAAATGAAAAAATTGAAAATTTATTCATAAATTTCCTTCAAGATGTACACAACTATATATATATAAATGTAAATTTAGTTCAAAATAAAATTATTTGAATTTTTGTATTGAATAACATTTTAATGACCATACTTTGGAAAAACTAAATTCAAACACATGATTTGTAGATGATTTTTTTTTATAGTCAATACATGAATAAATAAAATATATCTTTCATATTTTAAACCTTCATTTGGTTTAGGAATTTATATTATAAAATTGTGCTTCCAATATATCATAATTTTGCTAATAACTTTTAATTTAGACGTATGAATCCATATAATTTATCCACATAAAATATTTATCATGGATAATAAATCTATTTATTTATTTTTATACATATATTATATAATTATTTATATAATTTCTGATAAATTTTTAATATACAAATAAATTATATATTTCCCATATCTTGCACTTGTATTTTATTCTTAAATTATAATATTAAAAAATATTTATAATATATCATGCTTTTACCATTAAATTTTATTTCAATGTATAATATTTAATTTAATCACATTGAGTATTTAAAACGGGTTATATATCAAGTATATATATTTTTAATGTAATAAAGGTTTTTATATTACCTACATGTATAATATTAATCAAAATCAATTCTTTGCATGTTGTAGTTTATTATGTTCATTTGTACTCATATTAAATTACTAATAATCATTTTTTGATCATTGTAAAATAATTGTATGACCACATTGTTTTTGTAATGACACATCATTATGTCCATGTCATTTTCATAATTATTCTTTACTCATATTTGAAATGGTTTGATCCTAGTCACATTTTCAAATGATATTTTTGATATCCACATCATTTTGTCATCAATCATGGATGTTATATGGATGAAAACTTGCAATGAAAAAATGATATCATTATCTTATAACCACATCATCATCTACTAGTCAAGTGCACCACTAATATATGACTACAACTTTTCCACATAGGATTTGAAGTCATATCCTATGACTATAGTCAATTATGTAGTTGTTTAGGAAATATAATCATTGATTTCTTCATTGCAAAGGACATAATTCCTTCTAGTGTTGGGTTGTGAGTAAAAAATGCATACAAGCTTTATAATACACTTTCCCATTAATGGATTAAAGGAACATCCAAGATAGTTATGATAGTCAAGTTGGTCTTATGAACAAAAAACAATGTCCCCCAATAAAAAAGGGCAACTTTTATTCAAATTGCATGGTCGCTCGTGTCTTACGGCCTTGGGAAAAACTATTATCATCACAACCCATGTTCACCAACTTCTGAAAAAGTCTTTCAACCCCATACCACCAAGCTCAAACATGCATTTAAACATCAAAGAAAAAACATTGTTAAAGGTGGCATAAAGACCTATAGTTTTCGCACAAATGAGGATGGGATTCCTCTTCCCTTTCTAAAACATGTGAATTGAAAGTCGTTATACATTGTCAATTATAATCACCTCATTTGCTATCACTACAATAAAAATGGCAAACTATGGTAAGCTTCCAACAAAATAGGAATTGCATTACTAAAACCAATGCATTCTACAATGGTGGTTCCTTGAGCAACTATTTAGGCTCAAGAATCTTGAGGAGTAGATGTGGTGTTTGATTCAAGGTATTTCCATGGTATGGTGTATACACTTTGTGTTGAAATTATAAATACATATGATATCAAAAGTACTCACACATAAAATTTCATTCATTTTGAATTCTTCTAAAGATCACGTATAATTGATTTGGGCCTTAACAATAAAACAAGTTATATGAACCATGAATATGTAATTGCTTCATATGTTTGTCTTTATGTCATTTCATACCAATAATTTGATAAATTAAAAAAAGAAAACACCTTGTATGACAATAGTTTACCACTTTTCATTATTTTTATTTTTATTTTTATCTTCATATAATAATAATAATAATAATAATAACATTTAGCCCAATTACATCTTTAATGGGAGAACATTTTACGACTTAAAAAGATTATAATCATCAACATTATTATAACATAATGTATTATTGAACATTTATTTAACATCTGATATCTTTTTTAAAAATTGAATTTTTCATGTAGAAGATTGTTCATTATGGTTGTTTTTTTGTATATGAAACATTTCACAAACAAATTCCATTAAAACTAATATTTCTTAATCCATTTATTATCTTATAGTCTTTGTGACAAGTTCATGTGCAAGTTAGAAATGTATTCCAATCAACTATTTCATTGTTCAAACTGTTAACAAATAGGAGATCTACTCAAGTGCAAACATAGAATTTTATTGAAAGGAAACTATAACATGATGCTCACAACACAAAACATAACATCAAAAACTCCTCAAGGTTTTTGTCACATGAAATACACAAACTTGTGTAATGAAGAAAAGAGAAAAAACCATCAACACCAAGGTATTTAACTACAAGACCAAACCACAAAGAACCAAATTAATAAAAGTAAATAAAGTAATTCAACCTTATAAAAGTAACCTAGTTACTTTCCTACTCCAGTAACTAATGAAACCTAACTAGTTGAGCTTGAATTTTCAACACAAACAGGTATCAAGTTCACAACATAATGAGAGTTTAGGATGTTATTCACTTTTATTTGCATAATTATATCACAAAATCTTCTTCAAATATCTAAAAAGGCACATAAAAAATGTGTTGTAGTGAAAATTGTCAAATTGTAACTCCTTTTTGTGTACACTATACCTTGGAAACACCCCTTGCAAAAAGGAAATGTTAGTCAGTTAACAAGCTTGTCTTTCACAATGATTCAAATTGGGAAATTTTATGTCAACCTCTTTCATGCCATTGATTCAACCAAACATGTTTGGATTGATTAAACAAGTTGTGCCAATAATTTAAAGACGCCTCATGTACCCTTTATGCCTATTACAAAAGGCAACACTTTGTTGGTGACAATAATTAAAGTTTGCGAAATTCTATTTTTTGAAACCATGATTGCAACACCATGATCTAAATTTGTTTTTATGTTCAATTTAATGACCACACTTTGTGCAATCGAGAAGATGCCAACATCATTTACAAGATCGGCAAATGTGGTGTTCCAAGATGAACATGTGGACACAAAAACTATGAAAATAACCTTTGTTGCACCATTGCAAGTAGTTGTAGCCATGCTACAAGAATTGTCTACTAGGCTAACAATTGATTGTGTTATGATAATATTGAAAGTGGTGTTATTGGATAATGAACACAAGGTTTTTTATTTGAACATTTCATCAATCACCAAATATTGGCCAATACGAGTCTTGTTGGACTTTAGAACTCAACCATTGATGTTAAGGCAAGTGATAATATGGTTAGTTTAGGCTTCATGTGGAGGTAGATTTAAAGTATTTTCCATTCTAAATACAAACTCCCTTGGGTGGATTAGAGAAGGATAATGGGATGACATGCCAAACACTTTATTTGTGATTGCATCCAAGTCATCCCACCAATGGTATATCCCATGGGCTTCACATTGGATTTTTAGAGGGAAATTACATTTTATAAACTAGGATGGCAATCATGAGATGGCATGAGTGTACACCTTCTAATACATTTTGTTGGGAAAATCCTTTGAACCAAAATAACATGATGCCAAGTTTGGTTGCATTCTATGGGATTGTGAATTTTGGGTGAAAATTCCTAGAAAATAATATATTCTCATAGCTAGATATTCCCCAATGTTGGAAGAGGACCAAGGGATGGAGATGATTATAATCATTTTGAGCAGTAATCAAGAGGGACATTGGTGGGGCATTTATGCACATTTGTAGCATGTTGCATGACATTGTGTACAACAAGCATGGCAAGAGGCCTTTGCATCCATAATGATAAATGTTCGAGCCTATTTCTTGGTTGTCAAGTGACCCCAAGTCCTTTAAACTAAAAGCAAAACCATTTATCATTGTGATGACCAGGTAATGATATTCCCATATTCCAAAGGCCTTGCAATGACAAGGAAAGGTGTTTGATTGAATTAAAGACCCAAAAGTTGTTGGAGGTTGGATTGGTAGAATTATTTCTAAAAGAATATCTTTTGGCTATAATGATGCTTGCCAAGAAGGACATGCTTGGTAATTGGATAGAAAGCTAGATGTGTGGGGATTGCTAACCTTTAAATCAGCAAACCAAATCTAATAGATATGCCATGCCAACATTATAGAGAATCTTTATTGCCATTGGGCATGCTAAGGTGTTTATCACCTAGGACTTGAAGTATGGGTGCCATTAATTACTTATCAAAGGAAAGGACTAGATCCTACAAATAGCCTAAAGGTTCAAAGGGGAAGATAACCATTTGCTCCAAGTATGGAAAGATGGTTGAATGAAATTGTTCTTCACCTAATCGATGGGCAATATTAGTGCAACATGCCCATGAGGAGATAGAAGCATTTTCGGGTACAATGTATCCACAATTTATTGCAAGGCTAGTATTGGTGGCATGGAATGCACACAAAGTCCAACGATTTGTGGCATGGTGCATTGTGTGTGATAAGGTTCAAGCTTCCTTCGATGCCCTTATTCCACAATTACATCTTGACAAGTTTGGTCTATTGATGGAGTTTAAACTTTGTAAGACCATTGGCATTGACCATACAACACAATTAATATGTGTTAGTGATGGTGGATCATTTTTCCAAATGGATTGAGCTAATACAATTGTTGGACAAATCTAATGAAGGAACCACTTATGCATACTTGGATTGGATGTTGATTCAATTTAGGGCACCACTTGAAATGTTCACTAATTAAGACAAGGAGTTTTTGGGAGAGTTTGAGGTGTTGTGTGAACAAACCTCGATAGACCATTAAACCACCTCATGTGATCATAAAAAGTTAAATGGTCTAATCAAAAGGGTTGTGCAAATAATCAAAATAGGTTTGCAGAATTACAAATTACATAAAATACATTTGGATGATTGGGACCTTTAGTTGCTATGGTTGGTTATGGGCTATTAGTTTAATACCCATGTTTCACTTGCTTCTTTTTCCCTATACTTCCTCCTATTTGGTCAAAAACAAGATTTGTTTACATCCATTCATAGAAAGGCAATGATAGCCCTAGATTTGGATGATCTTGGTGTGTGGATATGTGCATGTGAATAATCACTACAACAAAAGGTGTCCTTGTACACCAAGTGATTTCACTAGATTTTGAGTGAATTCACTGGTTGTAATGAATGGGAACTAGTGGGGGAGTAATGAATTCATTAGTCTAATGAATGGGAATTAGTGGGGAAGTAGTGAATTCATTAGTCTAGTGAATGGGGATTAGTGAATTGCACCAACATTTTATAGTAATGAATGAATAAAGTTTTTTCAAAAAGTTATGCCAATGACTTTTGAAAACCTTGTTATTGTTCAACACCATGACACATTATGATCTGCCATTGTCCATGGAAGAGGGTATCAACCATATATTTGCATATATAACCTAGGAAATTATGTGTATATTCAACAAACTATGCCTACAACTTTAATGGATGTTATAGCGAGATGTGTCATCATAAGGGTTAAAGGGCGTCGGCTTCAAAAATCTTGATTCTAAAGGGTCAAAAGGTCACATTATGGATGGATCATGTGCACAATTATGCACATGTCATCTTCCAAACATTGATGGGAAAGTAGACCCAAACCTTGCAAATTTGTTTGCATGTTTAAAATGCATGTTGTGTTGATCTATAGGTGGTGTTGCCACCATGTTGGTATGTAACCAATGCTCCAAGGGTTGGCACATGCAATGCTTAACACCGCTTTTGGAGATGGTTCCCAAGGGAGATTGGTTATGCCTTTAGGGCACACATAAATAGGTTCCATTTACTTGCAGTCAAATTTTTGTAATAATGATTTTGTAAAACAATTATTTGAATGAAATTATATTTGGTCAAGGATATGTGGATTACAATTAGGCGACTAATGATGGGGTTCATAATTGTGCAAATGGCTGAGTCATTCATCCTTTGGAACCAAGGTGTCCATTGGTGGTAATCCCATAGCACATGTTTCAAACCTATATTTATGTTGTATTATATGGTTAAAAATGATCTTATCCATTGATTGTGAGTGAGGGTGGGGGGGAGGAGATTTTTTTTTTGGTTTTTTTTATTTTTTTAACAAATTTTATTTCTCTTTTTTTTGTTCTATATTAAATTTTTTTTGT
>Ga0116226_10005523_pt1 | contig 11292 bp, 10 predicted proteins | sample S1TSphfallax_FD_89692 | JGI IMG/M metagenome (GOLD analysis project Ga0116226, IMG submission 89692) | Host-associated microbial communities from peat moss isolated from Minnesota, USA - S1T2_Fa - Sphagnum fallax MG | ecosystem: Host-associated > Plants > Peat moss > Unclassified | place: USA... | reverse complement strand
GCGCTGGTCGCCGAGGTTTCGCGCGAGAGCTTGCTGGGCGTCTTTGAGTTCGTCGGTGTCCAGGTCGAGCTGGGCGTTGAGAAGGTCCTGGTCGTCCTGGGGTTGCCCGGCTTTAATCAGTTCCTGATCCTGGGTGACGGTCTGCTGGCGCTGATCGACAATCTGGGCCAGGCGGATGGCTTCGGGCTGGCGGCGGCGTTTTTGCACGTCGAGCTGGGCCTGGTCCAGGGCGGCCTGGAAGGCCTGATGGACTTCATGGTCGGCCAGCGTTTGCGCGGCGTGCGCGTATTGCTGTTCTTCGGCGGTGACGGCCAGAGACGCCAGATCCACGGCGGTTTGCCAGGGTTCCACCAGTGCACTTTGTGTGACAAAAGTTTCCGGGCGTCTGGCGGCGGGCAGATGGGACATGACACCGCGCGTGAACCAGGCCAGAATCAGGCAAGCTAGAAGAAGTGTGCCCAGAACGGCAAACGACGCGCGGCGTATCATCCAATTATTTGTAACAGGTGATGCGTTCGATGGAGCGGGTTTTGCCGGTGGATTCATCGGCGTTGACAATGACGCCGTGCAGTTCCAGTCCATCCTTGGCCGCTTCCATCTTGGCGGTGACGCCGGTCAGGAAACGCTTGACGATGCTTTCCTTTTCCACGCCGATGACGGAGTTGTAAGGTCCGGTCATGCCGGCGTCGGTTTGATAGCCGAGTCCGCCTGCCAGCACGCGCGTATCAGCGGTGGGGATGTGGGTGTGGGTGCCCACCATGGCGGTGGCGCGGCCGTCCAGATGCCAGCCCATGGCCATTTTTTCGCTGGTGAGTTCGGCGTGGAAATCGACGAAGCGGATGCGGATGGCGGGGTCCAGCGCGTTCATGATTTCGTCGGCTTTGCGAAAGGGGCAATCGATATTGGCCATCTGGGCGCGGCCTTGCAGGTTGATGACGGCGTAAGGGATGCCGGTGCGGGTGGTGCCTTTGTAGATGCCGCTGCCGGCTACGCCCGCGGGATAATTGGCGGGGCGCAGCAGGCGCGGCTGGCTGGCCATGTAATCGATAATTTCGCGCTTGTCGAAGCTGTGGTTGCCGCCGGTGAGCACGTCGATATTGAGGGCGAAGAGCTCTTCGGCGATTTGCGGGGTGACACCGAAGCCGCCGGCGCTATTTTCGGAGTTGGCGATGGCGAGGTCAATTTGCCGGTCGTGGAGGATGCTGCTGATATTTTCCGCGACCATGCTGCGGCCAGCGGCGGCGAAGATATCGCCGATAAAGAGAATATTCATTTACAGACGGGGAGGGGATGAGCGAAGCCTCGCGAGAGCATCCAGTCAAAACCTCCGTCATTGACCCCTCAGAGACCAGGGGGGAATCCTCCGAGTACCGTTAGGCTTCTCCATGGCGCTTTAAGACGCCGGAGCTTGCACACGGGCACTTCATTCGAGCAAGATTCCATGACATTGACTATCGGATCAATTTATAGGAGGCCTTGGACGGGAAGCCCTCGCGGGGAACGCTCAAGGAAAGGATAGCAGGAAAGGGACTGTCGGGGGTAAAATTTTAGCTATGATGCGCTGGCTGGTGGTTGTTTTGCTCTTTGCGATGCCGATGAACGGACAACACACTGTTCCGTCCACGGCAGGCGTTTTGGTTGCAGTGGGCGATGGGTCCGTTTTGGTGAGGAATGACGGCCACACCAGGCGTTTGGTGGTCAACAGAGAGACGAAGATTTGGCGCGGGCAGGATGTTGGTTTGGGTCAGCTTCGCGTGGGCGATCAGCTTGATATTACGTATCGAATAGCAAGCGGCGGACAGGAGGTAGCCACGCAGATCTGGGCTAACATTGACCGCTGGGACGGGAAGGTGATTCGCGTCACCGGGGACAGCGCCGAGATCGCCATAATTGGCGAGCACGAGGAGCGTTTGGGCATGGCCACCGTGATGTTCGACGGACGCACGGTTTTTAACGAGGGATCACGGCAGGATGTGAGGGTTGGGCGGGAGTTGGAGGTGGTTGGTTTGGTGCTGGACAAGCATCGGATGCAGGCGACGCGGGTGCTGCATATTTTGGAGTGAAGGGGCCGTGAGTTTAGCGATCGCCAAGGAGGGTTGCCACGCTGACAGAAAAGCCGGGGAGCAGAGGTGTTTCCAGAATGTCGGTTCCTTCAATGATGCGAGCTTCTGATTTTATCCGCACGGTCACTTCACCGTTCTCAGGATCAAGAACCCAGACCTCGCGGCTTCCCGCCGAGAAGTAGTCACGTATTTTGCGAGCCAGGGCGCCAGCATGCTCTGACATGGACAGAACCTCCACGGCGATGTCGGGTGCGAGCGGAATTGGAATGATCGTCAAATTGAGGTTTTTCCAGCGATCACCCAGGAATATCGACAAGTCCGGTCTTCGGACGGTTCGACGGCCTAAACGAGAATCAGTCTCGCTGATGGCATAGCCAATCGGGTTTTGATCAAAGTAGATCAAAATCAGTTTTTCCAGTCGACCGCGGATGATGTTGTGTAACGGAGTGGGACTTGACAACGCGACTAAAACTCCATCCACCAATTCATAAGCTTCCGTCTCCGCCGTTTCCATCTGGGCGAATTCTTCCACCGACATTAGTGCTGGAGCTGCCATCTATGTTCTCTAATTTAACGTAAAGGCGAACAAGGTGTCACCGGCCGAGACCAGCAGGTATTGCTTGCCGTCAATCATGTAGGTGATCATACCGGCGCTGGGGCCGGCGGTCAGGCCGGCGTGCCAGAGGATTTTGCCGTCTTCGGGATTGAAGGCGATGACGTTATTGCCGTTGCTGGTGAAGAGCAGTTTTCCGGCTGTGGTGAGCATGGAAACCACTCCGTTGCCGCTGGGCCAATCGTGCCGCCAGGCGGGTTTTCCGGTTTTGTAATCGAGGGCGAGGAGCGCGCCGCCATCACTGCCAGCTTGCCGGTCGACGCCTCCCCAGCCTTCGGGGCGCGGGTCAGTGTCGGTCAGGTAGAACATGCTGTAGCTCTTGGTGGTGCCGACGTAGAGGAGGCCGGTCTGCGGATCGAAGCTGGGCATCGGCCAGTTCGTTGCGCCGCCGGAGGCGGGGGAAACCAGAACGCCGTCGGTGGACGGGTATTTCACCGGGTCGCCGATGGGTGCGCCGTTCTTGTTGAGGCCTTTGGTCCAGTTGATGGTGTCGATGATGGGCTGGGTGACCAGGTGCTGGCCGTTGGTGCGGTCCAGCAGGAAATAGAAGCCGTTGCGGCTGGCCTGCGCCAGCAGCTTGCGCGGTTTGCCGTCGATCATGCCGTCGATCAGGACCGGCGTTTCTTCGGCGTCCCAGTCATGCACATCGTGCGGCGACACCTGGTAATACCAGACCATTTTGCCGGTGTCGGGATTCAGCGCGACGATGGAGCAAGTGTAGAGGTTGTCACCTTTGCGGCTCTTCTCGGCCATCACCGGATTCGGATTTCCGGTGCCGATGTAATAGAGATTCAGGTCGGGGTCGTACGTGCCGGGCATCCAGGTTTGGCCGGTGCCGTGGGCGGAGGCGTATTCATCGGGCCAGGTGTCGATGCCGGGTTCGCCCTTGCGCGGGGTGGTGTTGAATTTCCATTGCAGCGCGCCGGTTTCGGGATCTCGCGACTGAATGAAGCCGGGGTTATCCAGATGATCGCCGCCGATGCCGACCAGGATGTGATTGCCGACGACGACAGGCGCGACGGTGGAAGTGTAGTCAAGCTTGGGGTCGGCGATTTCCACTTTCCAGCGCTCCTTGCCGGTGATGGCGTCGACGCTGACCAGATGGCTGTCGGGTGTCTCAAAAAAGAGCCAGTTTTCGTACATGCCGACGCCGCGGTTGCCGATGGTGCTGCCGGTGTTGGGGGGGTATTGATAATGCCAGATTTCGCGCCCGGTGCGGACGTCGGCGGCCCAGATATTGTTGGGCGCGGTGAAGTACAGAATGTCGTTGATCAGCAGCGGCGTGGATTTGATAGTCGGCGCGGGGCCGGGGCCGCCAGTGACGCGCGTGGACCAGGCGAGCGAAAGGTCTTTCACGTTGCCGGAATTAATCTGCGCCAGCGTGCTGAAGCGGCGGCCGGAATAATCGCCATAGTAGGTGGGCCAGGTGTTTTGCGGCGGTTTTAAAAGACTGCCGGGAGTGAGGCCCTGTGCGGACAGGATGGAGGCTGCGGTTGCCAGCAGGATGAGGGATTTCATTTGAGGGTGACCAGGTAGGCGGTGACGTTGTGAATATCGGAATCAGTGTACTTGTGGAGCAGTTCGGCGTGGATTTGCACGGGGTCATTGATGACCACGCGGGGAACGCTGCCGCTTCGCGAGAAGGAATGGAACTGGCCTTTGGCGTCGTTCAGGGAGACTGTGAAGTCGTCAATGAAGTTGAGCGTGCCCGTGAAGGTTTCGCCAGATGCCGTGGTGACGGTGACTTCGCGTTTGTGATCGCGGCCGGATTGCGGTCCCAGCCATTTGGTTTGCAAAGAGAGCGGGTCGTATTTCTTGCCGATGCCCGCCAAGTCTTTTTGGGCGGAATGGCAACTGGCGCAGTTGGCGGTGAAGTAGGCTTCGCCTTTTTGCGGATCGCCGGTGACTATGTTCTGGAAAGTGTAGGTGACGCGGTGGCCGGCCTGGTAGGTGCGCACGTGCAGCCAGGCGACGATGTCGGCAATTTGCGGTTCGCTGAGGCCGAGTTTGGGCATGCCTTTGTCGGGACGTCCTTCGCGAATGACGGGCGCGATGAGGATGCCTTTTTCGTCATCCAGCACCAGGACGGAGCGGATCAGGTCTGGAGCGCCGGGTCCGCCTTTGGCCGCGGCTCCGTGGCAGCCGGCGCAATAGACACCAAAGACTTTCGCGCCACGGTCGACGGCGGCGGGGTCTTGTTTGGAGCCGGCGAGAGCGGCCTGGCTGATGTCGCTGGCCGGTTCCTGCGCGAAGGCGGGAAGGGTGAAAAGGAGGATGAGGGCAGCGCTGGCGGCGGAGTTCCAGAGGGACGGCATTGCTTTCATATTTTGTCAGAAGCGGTGTTGGGAATTTTTTGCATACTGCAAGGTCGCCAGTTCAGAAGAGCTGAGCTTTCGCCATTGGCCGGGTGCGAGGCCGTTTAGCGTCAGGTCCCCGATGGCTGCGCGGATGAGGCGCAGGGTGGGGAAGCCGACGGAGGCGGTCATGTGGCGGACCTGGCGGTTGCGGCCTTCGCGCAGGGTCAGGCTGAGCCAGGAAGTGGGAATGCTTTTTCGGAAGCGCACGGGCGGGTGGCGAGGGGGGACGCTGGGCTCGGCCATGGCCGCAGCCTGGCAGGGCAAGGTTTTCTTGCCGCCGAAAATGACGCCTTGCGCCAGTTGTTCCAGGGCTTGGCTGTGGATGATGCCTTCCACTTGCACCCAATAGGTTCGCGGATGGCCGAAGCGCGGGTCCGTGAGGCGATGCTGGAGTGCTCCGTCACTGGTCAGCAGCAACAGGCCTTCGCTGTCGAAATCCAGGCGTCCGGCGGGATAAATGCCGGGCAGGTCAATATAGTCAGCCAGCGTTTGCTTGTCACCCTCGGGGCTGAACTGGCACAAGACTTGGAACGGTTTGTAGAAAGTAACGGAGGGCATGGTTCCATGGTCTATTTTGTGATATGGGTCTGAAAAAGATTTTGCCTTACACGACGGCGATGCTGATTGCGGCCATGCTCTATGTGGCCTACATCTTTTATTCGCGGCATCAGAGTGACGCGGAAGCCGAGGAGGCGCGCCTGAAAGCGAAACAAGAGGCGGATCAGCGCACGGTGGCGGCGGTGTTTGGCAATGGCGAGATTCGGTTTAACCAGTTTACGATTGACAGAACTTCGCTGAAGCGGGGTGAGACCGCGCGTCTTTGCTATGGCGTGGAAAACGCCACGACGGTCAAACTGGATCCGCCGGTGGAACAGTTGAAACCGACTTATTTGCATTGCCTGGATATTTCTCCGAAGACGACCACAACGTACACGATCACCGCCGAAGACGGCAAGGGGAATAAGAAAATAGAATCGCTGGTGCTGCCGGTTCGTTAAGCTTCGACGGCTTTGGGCAGGCGGTAGACGGGCTGCATGGGAATGCCGGAGAGCTGCTTGAAATAGGCAATGGTCTTGGACAGGCCTTCGTCCAGGCCGACCTTGGGTTCCCAATTCAAAAGTGCTTTGGCTTTGGTGATGTCGGGGCGGCGCAGTTTGGGATCGTCGGAGGGCAGGGGGAAATATTCAATTTCGATGTCCTCTCCGAACTTGGCCTGAATGGCTTTGGCGAATTGCAGGATGGTCATTTCGGCGGGGTTGCCCAGGTTCACCGGGTAGCGTTCGTCGGATTCGCTTAAGCACAGCAGGCCATCCACCATGTCGGAAATAAAGCAAAAGCTTCGGGTTTGCGAACCGTCGCCGAAGACGCTGAGTTTGGCACCCTTCAATGCCTGATCAATAAAGGCAGGCACCACGCGGCCGTCGTTCAAGGCCATGCGCGGACCGTACGTGTTGAAGATGCGCGCGATGTTGGTTTTCAAACCGTGGACGCGATGGTAAGCCATGGTGATGGCCTCCGCGTAACGCTTGCTTTCGTCATAACAAGAGCGCAAACCAACTGGGTTCACGTTGCCCCAATAGGTTTCCACTTGCGGATGCTGCAGCGGGTCGCCATAACTTTCGGAGGTGGATGTCACCAGGAACCGTGCTTTTTTTTCGAGTGCCAGTTCCAGCATGTTGCGGGTTCCAGTGGAACCAGATTCCAGCGTCTCCAGCGGATTCTTGAGGTAATCGACGGGACTGGCGAGGGAGGCCAGATGAAAGACGCGGTCGACGGGGCCGTCCAGTTTGAATGGCTGGCAAACGTCTTGGGAGCGGTATTCAAAACCGGCGGATTTCTCCAGGTGCTTCAGGTTTTCGTAATGGCCGGTGATCAGATTGTCGAGTGCAATGACCTGATGTCCGGCCGCAATGAGGCTGTCACAAATATGAGAACCGATGAATCCGGCCGCGCCCGAGATTGCATATCGCATTTTTCATATGGTACAAAACAGGCTTAGTGCGTAAGTTTACGGGCGAAGAAATCCGCTGCGGCTTTGTAGGCCGTCACCCAGTCTTTTTGCAGCAGAAAATCGTGGATTTCGTTGGGGAAAATCAGCTCTTCGAAATAGACGTGCTGCTGGCGCAAGGCTTCCACCAGGTGGACCGTTTCGGAGAAGGGAACGTTGCGGTCGTCATCGCCGTGAATCAGCAGAACGGGCGATTTCCAGGTGCTGACCGAGGCCAGCGGGGAAGAATCGAAGGCGAGTTTGGCGGCGTCGGCCTGCTTTTGCGGATCGTAACCGGGATTGAAATTTGCGATGACTTCGTTCCAGTTATGGACGCCATGGAAATCCACTCCGGCGGCGAACAGGTCAGAGGCGCGCGCCAGGCCCAGCGCGGTGAGATAGCCGCCATAAGAACCGCCCCATAAACCGATGCGGGCCGGGTCCACGTCAAGGCGCGATTTCATGTAAAGCGCCGCGCCGGTGACGTCGTTGAACTCGCTGGCTCCGGTTGCGCCGTAGTTCAGGGCTTCGCGGAAGTTGAGGCCATAGCCGATGCCGCTGCGGTAATTGACCGAGAGCACAATGTAGCCTTGGCTGGCCAGGTATTGGTTCATGGAATAGGCGTTGGAATAGTAGAACATGTAGTGATAACCCAGCAGCATTTGGCGGCGAGAACCTCCATGGAAGAAGAGCAGGGCCGGGTGACGGGATGGGCCGCTGGAGGCTGGCGGCAGGAAAAGCTGCGCGTGAATTGGCATGCCATCGGACGCGGTGAGAATCACCTGCTGCGGTTTGACCAGTGAGGCGGCGGGGAATTCGGTGGGGATGGTTTCGGGGGCCAGCGGCTTGGTGCCAGACGTGGTCTTGATGGCGGCGTGCGACTTCTGGTTGTAACTGGAGGCCAGAAAGAGCACGGCGGAACCGTCGGCAGCGGGCGCGGGTTCGAATTCTATGTCTTCTCCTTTGGTGATTTCGACTGGCTGGTCAGCGTCGAGGGACCAGATATGCCTGCGGTCAATATCCAGGAAATTTGCGGAAAAGTACAGCTTCTTACCTATCGCCACGTGTTCCACTTCGCCGTCGCCAGGAGTGAGTTCGGCGGGTGCGGCGCCAGCCAGCGAGACGCTATAAAGATGACGCCAGCCGGTTTTCTCCCACGGGAAAATGAGCTTGGCGTTGCCGGCCCAGAACAGTTGCGATGCCGCCACCACCGGGCTGAAGATGCTGCCGGGACCGGGATCGGCATGAAAGATTTCTTTGGATTCGCCGCTTTGGCAGTCGGTGACGCGAATGGACCAGGGCTGGCCTTCGCGTTCCGGGCCGAAGCTGAGCGTGTGTGATTGCGCGGCGATGCGGATATACGCAATGTGGGAACCGTCGGGCGACCAGGCTGGTGATTCATCGCTATCCACGCTGGGGTCCAAATAGTGAATACTTTTTTCGGCGGGCTTGTATATGCCGATGAAGGCGTGTTCGTGGCGGGTGCTGACGAAGGCGAGCGCGCTGCCATCGGGCGACCATGTGAGGTCAGACGCGCTGCCCAGTTGTGCGGCGGCGTTGGCGGCGTGTTCGCCGTTGGGCTTCATGGTCCAGATCTGGCCGGCGCGCAGGAAGGCGACCATGTCTTGTCTGGGAGAAATGGCGGCCGCGTGGCCTTCGGTTAATTTCTTAGCGGGCGTGCCATCGAGAGCGACGGACCAGATGCTTTGATCGGGCTTGGTGAGCATGACGGAGGGGTTGGGATTTTCGCGCGCCATTTCGAAATCACCTCCGCGCGTGAAGAGCAGGTAAGAGCCATCGTGCGCCCAGGTGACTTCGTCGATTTCTTGCCCGTCGTCTTCGGTGAATGTGGTGAGTTTGCGGCCTTTCCAATCGGGCGCGGCGGCCACCCAGAGATTGCGGCGCCCGTTTTCGTTGAGCAGCCAGGCCACTTTGGCTCCGGTGGGCGCGGCCAGGATGCTGGAGGCGAAGGGGGCGGTCATGATCTGATCAATGGTGAACGGGATAGAGGCGGCGTGAGCGGACAGGCAAATGGCCAGCAGCGCGAGCTTGCGAAGGAGGGTGGGCATATTGGACTTTATTCTGGCAGGTGTTGCGTGAGTGCCATGCTAAACTTCTTGAAGGCAAGAAGATTTTTGCCGTTTTCAATCCCACCTTACCGGGGCGCGTAGCTCAACTGGCAGAGCAAGTGACTCTTAATCACTAGGTTGTAGGTTCGATTCCTACCGCGCTCACCACAGTTTTTTAACCATCACAGCGCAAGGCTTCGGCGGGTCTGATTTTCGTTGCGAAGAGACCGGGTCCAATGGCTGCCAGCAGGGCGACCAGTGCCACGAAGACTCCGGCTGCTGCGAAGGAGGCGGGATCGCTGGCCGACAGGCCGAATAATAGTGAGCGCAGGATTGGGCCGGCCGCCAGCGCTCCTGCAAGCCCTGCTGCAATTCCGCTGGCGGTCATGGCCAAAGTCTGGCTCGCGATTAGTTTCACCACGTCCGAGGGCTGAGCTCCGATGGCCATGCGAATGCCGATTTCGCGTCGGCGCTGGCGCACCGAATAAGCCAGCAAACCATAAGTGCCAACGCCCGCAATCAGCGCGGCGACCACGCCGAACAAAGAAGCCAGCAGCGCCGAAGTGCGTTCCGGCGCAGTGGTTTCAGCCACTTCGCGGGCCAGCGTGTTCACTTCCAGAAACGGCAGATCGGACGCGACGGTCGCGGCGGCTTGGCGCACGGGGGCAATCATTTCCTCGGGCGGGCGGCTGGTGCGGACGTTCAGCACGAACGATCCTGATTCGAAATCGGTTTGCGGCGTGAAAAACATGGGGCGAATGGGATCTTTCAGCGACCGGTATTTGGTGTCGCTGACCACGCCGATAATTTCGTTTTCAGGCTCCGCAACCATGCCTTCGGCAGCCGTGCCGATATGCTGGCCCAGCGGATTCACATTGGCGAAATAGCGGCGCACAAACGCTTCGTTCACCACCGCCCGTTTGGGCGTGTCGCGGGCGGTGAAATCGCGGCCGGCCACGATGCGCATGCCCATGGTCGAAAAGTATTCGGGCGAGACTTGGTTGACATTGGTGGCCATGAAGTCCGCGCGGGTCACGCGCTGGCCGGCGGGCACGGCATCAGCGAACTGCCCATGCTCACGCATCACGCCGATGGAGGCGGTGGCGACCGAGACCACGCCGGGCAGTTGCAATATCCGGTCTTTCAACTTGCGCACAAAGGCGGGCGCATTTTTGTATCCCGAGAGATCGCAAGTGAAAGTGGCAACAGAATCGCGCGCGAAGCCGGACGGCGTGCTGGCCAGATTCTGAAAGCTGCGCGCCAACTCTCCGGCGCAGACCAGCAGAAAGGTGCATAAGGCAATTTGCGTGGCGATCAAAAGCTGGCGGCCGCGCAGCCCGCCGCTGGAGCGAACCGTTCGCAAGACGCTGTCAATGCTGATGCGCGTGATGGCCAGTGCCGGGCTGATGGTGAAAATCAGCCCGGTCAGCATGGTCATCAGCACCAGGAACAATAGGACGCGCCCGTTCATGCCCGCGTCAATCGATAGCGGCACAACCGTTGTATAAAGGCTGCGCACCGGGGGAATAAGGCGCAGCGCAATGGGCGTGAACAGGAGCGCGACACACACGGCCACGACGGACGAGATGACCGCCAGCAAGAGGCTCCACCGCCATCTGCCGCGCCAGGCGAAACGGGCTTGCGCCCATGGCCAGTTTCACCGCCATCTCCTGCTGACGTGCAGCCGCGCTGGCCAGCAGCAGTCCGGCGACGTTCAGACCGATGATGAAAACCAGCAGAATGATGGCGGCCATCAGGAGTTTCAGTACATCGCCCGAACGGTCGCGAAGGACGGAAGTTCCGCGTGACAGCGGCTCCAGATTCATTCCGCGCTCCATAATGGAAGCCGCAAGCGCTGGAGACCGCTTTTGGACATTCCTATAATAATCGCCCATGGTGGCGTTCCAAATGGCGAGGCATTCTGCTTCGGCGGCGGCGCGCGTGACGCCGGGTTTCAAGCGGCCGGCGAGTTCGAGATCAACGGATTCGGGTTTGCAATCGAGCAGGACCGGGCAAGCTTTGAGCGGAACTCGCACATCAGGCGAAGTGTCGGCGGAAAAGCCATTGAAGTCGCGCGGCATTACACCGACAATGGGCAGGCGGTGGCCATTCACCAGAAGCGTTTTGCCGGAAAGCGCCTTGGGGTCATCGCTGAAATGGCCGCGCCAAAATTGATAACTCAGAACTGCGCCATCGTCGTCCG
>Ga0116226_10005522_pt1 | contig 11295 bp, 9 predicted proteins | sample S1TSphfallax_FD_89692 | JGI IMG/M metagenome (GOLD analysis project Ga0116226, IMG submission 89692) | Host-associated microbial communities from peat moss isolated from Minnesota, USA - S1T2_Fa - Sphagnum fallax MG | ecosystem: Host-associated > Plants > Peat moss > Unclassified | place: USA... | reverse complement strand
TTCAGGGGGCCCAACACGTCGCTCCCTCAACTTTCCATTACAGTAGGCTCGGTTCTGTCTCAGGGTTGGCAACCTCACCTCCCGATAGGACGTCCCAAGGACATCAGGATGAAACGTCGACCTGGCAGATGTTCTGAATCTGAGCATCCAAAATTGGGGGTCTATTGATGCAACTCATTTGATCAATTGATAGTTTTCATTCCCAAAAAATTGATGATCTGTTGTTGTGATCAAATTCAAGAACCTCCAGCTTGTAATATCACTACACTTGATGAACAAGACTTTATCAGCTTTGTTTTGTTTATTGGGTAACCCATGACGCACAAGGTGTAAATCGATACACAAATATAACTTCCTTTTGCCATGTGCTTCCCAGAATCCTGGGCTTGCTTCTCAGTGTTGCCCAACATACTTCTTGGCTAGCTACCTTACATATCTACCTAGACTAGACTAATGGCATAGAGGCATGTTTCATGTGTGATTACATGATTATGTTTGGACCAATGTTGGGTGGTTCTCACAGTATCAATTCTTAAATCAATCTCAAACCAGTTCTCACAATGAAAACCAAATGGTATCACATTTGCTGATAACTAGTTTATAAACCAAATTGATGGTTCTCACCAACTAAGAACTAGGTCATTGAAAATCAATTACGTTTTTCTTAATTATTTTTTTGGAGAATCAAGTTGATTCCATGAAAGAACCAGAATCCCATTCTCAAGGAAGTGAAGTAAAATTGCCCATCAACAAACATGTACCTATCACCAAACATTTTTCAAATTTTTTTTTCATTCCTTAACCAAATTGAACAATTTTTATGTCATTGGACAAGCAAACTAAAAGGCCACAAATGTTCCTAAAGTGTTGGAAGCAAAAAAACAACACAAAAAACACATGAAGATTATGAATGATAATTTACTTCAAAAATTTTGAAAAAATAATTCAAGACCTCTCTCTAGTTCCACCCCTGTATCTTCTTCATTTTTAGTTTGTTTTGAATAATTTAAAACTTGACGAGTGCACCTAGGGCTTTACAAAATTTCTTTGTATTTTAGAAGCAAAGATGTGATGATCCAAGATTTTAAGCTCAAAATCTTAATATGATTTAATTCATCCATCATTGAATATTGACCCCCTTCTACTTCCTAACTCAAAGATTCACTTGTATGCCTAGTGGCTTAAAACATTGGAGTATCCCCCCTAGATGTTTTTGCAAATGGCCTTGCACTCTTATAGGTTCCAAACCTAACTCTCCTAAATCATACAATCTTGTTGAGGATGATGGCCTATCATCCTATTGTAGAATTTGAGATGTTGTAGTTTGCACATGTGCTTGTTACTATGGAGATGGCAAACGTGGTGGAGACCATCCAATCATTTATGGTTTTGGAGACATAGACCTCTATCTCTGCTTTTATTATGCTTGTGCTAGGATTTCAAGCTATGGAGCTTGTTGTTCATGCATATGTTCAACTTGTGCTCCCTATTTAGCCATTTGTTCTATTTGGCAAACAATTGCAAATGATGCAAGTATATACACTTCTTCCTGAGGATGTTGTTGTCTTGAAATAACATACAATGCCAATACCTTCGATATTGAAATTGTTCCTTTCAATTGCATTCTCCTATTTATCTGCAAAGGTTTTTCCTCTTCTTCTTCGTCCTCAAAGTCCACCATACTTTGTTGCCCCATGTTTTGTCCCTTCCTCTCCAATTATGGCTTTTATCTTGGGGATCTACTAGATGATGCAAGAGGGCGTTTAGGATTAGCCTTGATTATACATCTTAGCATTTTTGTTTAATATGTTGTCCAGTTAACCAATTTTGTAGAATAGATTATAGAAATTATACAGATATAATGTTGGTTTCTACAGAATTTGAACATTATATCTGCCCAATGTACATATTTTCCTCTGATAGCCATCATGCTGGATATATCATTTTTGTTATTAAAGTACCACAATTTGTTTCCATGATATATTATTTGGACCAGTGCAAGAAAAAAAAATGGCATAAGGGTTTTTCATCTTCCTAACACTCCATTGTTTTGCATTAACATAAGTTCCTAGCAAAGCAATGTGTTGAAACATAGCTTCTATAGTCTACTTATCGACTTGCTTTTGCTCCTTCCAACCAGTGTTGGAGATTTTGAACACATTTATGATCAAATGTTTGTCTACATCTACAATATTCTCACATAATCTTGTATAAATCATCTTTCCCCTTATCTGAAAGGTATTGGAAAACTCTACTAGCATATAAATGGCATGGTACTCTCCACTCAATTTCAAACAAACCTACCAACCCAACTTTCGACACCCATGTTTTTTTGTCTTCTCCCATTTTCACCCATGTAATAATTCTCTCTAACTCCTAAATATAAGCATGTTTTATGGGTCTAAAGATCAATCTTTCAAGCTTTGGTGAAAGAATATATTGATGTTGTATTTTTTTTTGGTTCTATTATCTGAATCAAAATAGTTGAGGTTGAAAAACTTGGTACAAAATGTAGCCTAGAAGGAATTGTAGATGAAGGTGGTGCTGAAGCTATTGTTTTTTTCAATTCTTGAAAAAAATGGAAATCATCCTTGTCTTCAAAATTCGTCAACACCACATTTTTCAACACTTCAAAAACTTGAAATTCCCCATTTTTGTAAAAAACATAATCATTTTTCAACTTCAATTTTTGTTCACATTGAAGTACACAGACATGTTATAATCTGCCTCCCTAGCCTGTAATTTGAAGAATAGGATGGAAAACGTACCTAGAAGAATGTTGGGTTTGCAATTTTAGAAGCAAAATTAATTTTGTTTTTATCTATTGAATTGTTATAGTGAGTGCTTCATGATGTTATAATTCTATTTTTCTTTCACGAACAAGATTTCCTCTTGCTTTTTCTTTTTCGCACGTAACTTTTTAAAGTTTTTCAACAAAACTTTCGTCACTCACTATGATGTGTTGGAAATGATGTAAAATAAAAGAAACGCAAGAAAATGATTATTCGCAAACTTCATCATGACAAGTAGGCACCACCAACTCCATGCCCCCTGATTTGTTACTTTACCTTTTAGGTTTTTGTGATTTGAAACGTTGTGTCATTGGGTACCATCTAACATTGAATCAAAATGACTATAAGCCACATCCATTGTTACAAAAAATGTTTCAACCTTCATCTTGGGTTTTTTTTTCAATCTATGTAATTTATACCATATAGATTGGTTTTTTATGATGGGTCTAAGCATGATAAAGTATGTGAAAAAAATAGTCTTAAAGAAAATTAATTTCAAAAACAATTTTTTTTTTCAACATTAACATTCAAAAAGGTATTTAAAACCTATTTTAGTTGCATTTTAACATCATGGAACATTTCATTGAGTTTATTGTAAGTTGAACATAAAGTTTGAAGAATTATAAGAAAAGTGGATGACAAATTTGTTCTGAATTGGTTGGTTGTTCAAATTTTCCAAAATATTTTACATTAAAGTTTCAATAAATTATGATTATAATATGAAAAGTTGAAACTATATCCATACACACTAAGCTTTTGTCAACTTGAAAGTATAATACTTCTAATTGAAAGATATATTCATGTACTTTCATCTCAAAAAATGTACTTAAATGCATATTTAAACATGTGTTTCTTCAATATTATGCAATGAAGTCAAAGAACTTTTAATTATTAATCAATGACTTAAATAATATTCATGAATTCAACATATTAAGGTTTACCTTTATGGATATTGTCCAAAAAATCAGCAAGTTTTTCCAATTGGCATGCTTTACCATGCTTATGCCTTCATGGTCCTTGTCTTTGTTATTCACATCCACATCTTTTTATACTTCCCAATATACTAGTTCAAAACAATTTGTAGTTTATGCTTTGTCATCCAAAAACTAATATGGTTTCAACTTGTTGTGAACATTAAGAACCATAGGGTTTGGATCAAACTTATCCAAAATGACTAAAAACATAGTGTTGTTGGGTAAGCATAACTATATTTGGTATGAACCAAACCACTTCTTAGTAAATTTTCCAAGATGTGTTTTTTATCCTTTTGGAAAGCAGGGTACATGATTTCCAAATTTGAATATCTTCTTTGGATACCTCTATTGACTTCACAATTCCATTGCAAATTCGTAACAATTTCATGTGCTTGCAATTTGTCATTCTATAGTTTTTCCAACTATGTTAGTTTGCTTGCGAGTACCTTAACATGATTTGCATCTCTATGGTCCCCAATAAATGCTAGAAAAACATATTCTATGGGCATGAAATGATGCAATCCATACACCAAATGGAGTATATCTTGTAACTACCTTGTAAGCAATTTTGTATGAGAAAAATATTAGAGGTAAATGTTCATCCCAATTAGCCTTGTTCTCATCGACTAATTTCATAATGCGATTAACAATGAACTTGTTAGTCCACTATGCTTGCCCATTTCCCTATGGATAATAGGTGGTAGAACTAACATGCTTGAGTAGAAATTGATTAGTGAGATACTTAATAACATCATCAATAAAATGAACTCCTTGATATATTACTAAGGTCAATGGATAGTCAAACCTAGTGAGAATATATTCACACTATGATAAAAAAGTGGTGTTTTGCAATTGGCCTTGCAACTCAATTTTTGAGTTGCAAAAAACACTTGCAATTCATTGTATATATGATGCAACTCATTGCAACTCAATTGCAACTTTATCAAAACAACTCATTTTCAACTACTATGCAATTCCATTATAATTGGACCCATGATGTCATGTTGATGTCATTGATTATCATCCACATATTAAATTAACATGTGGCATTATAACGATTTTTAGACATAAAAATTATTCTCTTTTTGAAATATTGATCTCCATCAGTCATTATGATTGTTAATGATGGTCTAAAATTGTGACATGTGGCACAATCTTAAAATTGCCATGTGGCATATTGATTATATTTTGAAATAAATAATATATATAAATATTTATTTTAGGAGCTAGGTAGGTAAAAATATAGAAAAATAGCCATGAATTTTTTTTTAAAAAATATATGTTTTGCCTTTAGGTTAAGCTTTTTTGAGCTCATCCCAAAATGACATTTGTATTTTAATGTTAAAGTATGAAAAAAAAACCTTTTTATATAGTTTGTAACATGGGATTCAAAGATAAAGCATACGGGTTAAATCTTTTATTTGTTCCTTAGTTAGAAATTAAGTTGCAATTGAATTACAACTATAACACTTAAGTGCTTAGGGCAAGCTAGATCCAAGGGGAAGGCTCCATTGTTTATGGTGTCCAAACAAAATTTGAACTCCTCCTATTGGCACTTTTGGAACATTGAAAATATAATTGAGAAAGTTATGGCCCCTCAAAGTAAAGGGGGTCAAAAACTCAAAAAAACAAACCATCAAATGCTACAAAGGATAGTTCCCAATCCTTGTATGTTATTCTATTGTTATTAAAGTTCAAAAATGATTTGTAAAACTTCACATGGCGCTCTTATAACACTTTAAATCGTTTAAAATGCATAACAAATAAAAAGTAGTGAAGTTTAGAAATAGGAGGGGTCTAAAAAGAAAAAAAAGGAAAAAAATGTGTTTTGTAAGTTGGAAAGCTTATTTTTCTTCTTGTTATTTTCTCATTAATTGTTTTCCATTACATTTCAAAAATGATTTCTAAAGCTTGAAGTAGCATTCCCATAACATTTTAAACCATTCAAAATGAAACAAATATAATGAAAATGCAAGTAATTAATGAATATGTATCTTTATTAAGGTATAAGTAGTTGTATTATATTCATAACATAGTTGAATAATAGTACTCTAATAGTGGTGCACTAGTGGTTGGACTATTTGTATGAATGGGAATCATAATCGAAAACTAGTTCCCAATGTATTCCAAAATGGGTGATGGAAATGTGGACATGTGGCACGATTGCATGTATGTACATTGTACCTAATTGCAACATAGTTGTTGCTTTAATGGCACATTTGCAACAATTTTAAAGTAGTTGCCACATGTAATTACAATGCAACTAGTAAAAAAAGAACATGGTTGATTAAATATGTATGTACGATGTGTTTAAATTATCGTATAGAAGACCCATTTTCAACTCATTTGCAACTATAATACAATTAACTGATTCTTTTACGTGGCAACTTATTTATTAGTATACCGTATTTCTAGGGGGATAATTGCATACTAGTTGTAATACTAAAGAGATAATTGCACAATAGTTGTATATGAATTTTTTTTGAGTTTTAGTTGCAGGGTAATGTGGTTTCGAAAAACATAATTTCTCATAGTATCATATAGAAATGTTATTATAACAACAACAATGTTTGTCTTAAATGCCTTGGCTTCTACCCATTTGGTAGCATAATCTATGGCTACAAAAATATATTTGTTACATGTGAACTTTCTTATAGGTTTGATTGGTCCACCAAAATTAAAGGCCCATTTCATAAATGGTTCTTTTGGTAAAATAATGACCAACTTAACTAAATTATGTGTTGTTAAACCTCCAACTCATTGGCAGGTGTCATAGGATTTATAATATTCTACAACATCATGGAACACTATGGGCCACCAATTATACACTACATCCAAGATCTTTTTGGTGGTGATATATGCTACGAAATGGCCACCACCAAAACCCTCATGGAGTTCCAGCAATATGTTCTATGTTTCTTCTATGGTTATATAACATCATGCAATATAATACTCCCTATTGTAAAAGGTTTTGTTTGTCGTGCCAACCTCTATTTCTTAATGTTGGTCAAAATTCTAGGCATTTATATCATGTCTACAAATAATCCTTGACCTCTTCCAACCATATTGGTTATAATTGAAACAATGTTGCATTTGTGGTTTAATCAGGTACCCTTATTGGTTTTGTAATATTTGGGAGCCTAAATAACACATCTACCACTACATGTGTATGTCATGGTTTGTATATCATAATGAATTCATATTCCAAAAACAAAAGTAGCCATCTAGCAATATGACCTAAGACTTATGGTTTATTCACTAGATAGACCAAAGCCATATGGTTAACATAAAACACAAAATCATTACCAAGAAGGTAATGCCTAAACTAGTGAAGTGCAAATACTGTTACTATGGCTTCACCTTCTATGGTACTATAGTTTCTATTTGCACTATTCAAAAGCCTAGATGCATATATAATAGGTTGATCACGTTTCCTTGTTAGGTTGTATGTTAGCATAACACCTGCAAATAACAATGACACATCTATATGAATGTGAAACTCCACATCCCAATTTGGAAATATAAAAATACGTGCTTCTATATACTTTTGTTTCATCAATTCCTAAGCTCCTTGATATTTTGAAGTTCATAGTAACTATTTTGTTTTCCTCATAAGTTTAATAATTAGGGCCATTATGAATGCAAAATTATTGATGAAACATTTATAAAATTGAGCCATTATGTTGAATACCTAAATCTATTATGGATTTATGAGTATAGGCATTTGAATTATGGCTTGGATTTTCTTAGGATCTAGTAGTTTACCTTCTTTTGAGCCTATAAACCCCAGTATCATCCTTGAAAATACCATAAAGACACACTTATCTATGTTCATACTTACCCCAAATTCTTTGCATTTTTGAAAACATAGTCTAAGCTTATCCATATGTGTATCCATGTCATTATAAATTGTCAAATCATTTAAGAAAATCTTGATAAAATTATCTAGATAATCATTGAAGGTTCTACTTACTACCTTCGAGTAAGTAGGAGGTCCAAAAGGCATCACTACCCAAGTAAAAGCTCCCCAATCTGTTACAAAAGTTTTTTTGTATTTGTCTTTTGGTGTTATAGATATTTAGTGATATCCAAAATATACATTTACAAATGAATAGGATCATGCCCTAGAACTGTGTTCCAAACCTTTGTAAAATTGCGAGATTTGGCAACCTTAAAACTATTAAGGAGAAGGTTGCCAAATAAAGAAAAGAATAAGACACAAAATGAAAACACATGAGGGTAAGGCATGTTTTACATTTGCCTACCATCTTCGAGCACGTATTGTCTAGTAGTAACTATCGTCATGTTGCAAGTACCATGTTTTGCAAACTTGAAAGAAGAGCCATAATGTCTTCAAACCTCATGTAGCTATTGCCTACCATCTATAGACCTTCTATAGATGCTACCTATTGTTTGTAACATCTACATAGCTACCTCCTTATTGCTACCTTTAAGTGGCAACAATTGTCTAGTGGTGGAATGCATTTCCTACGCCATAAATAGAACAAAGACTAGATAATATTCTAACTTTATAGAAGAAAAGAAAAACTAATACATAAGAGTAATGAAGTTCTATATAAACTAAAGTTAAATTACTCTCACGTTTTCCCTAGAGCTCAAGGTAGAAGAAGAAAACATTAATATAAGAAAATACATTTGAATCCATACAAGCTTTAATCATTCTCCATTACATAAGGACATATATAATTTTCTTCCATGTTCTTTTCTTCCCTCTCACACAAGCATCCTCCTAATGCTAATGACTAATGAAAACTATTGAATTTAATCATCTAATGAAATCTTTCACTCCTTTCAAAAGATAAGTAAAGAACCCAAGAAGGATATTCACCAGACAAAAGTTGAATACTTCTCCTCCTAAGTTTTCTTATTTTTAAAAATATCCTTATCATAATCCCTTCCACACATCCTAGTTAAGATAAATCCATCCATCCCTTATCCACTTGGATTTATTAACCTAGATGGTTTCATCCCTTAGTAAATAGAAGATGGTAAGTAGGATATTTATCACTAAAAACTAAATAGTTGTACTAAGATGCATGCCCTTCTAAATAACTAGACTAGGATGTTATTTTTAATAACTAATATTACTTTTATTAAAATTCCTCCTAGAATTAATTTCTGATTATTTTGCCCCATGAAGGTAGTTCATTATATTGATGGTACTACTATCAAAAATCACTTTCATTTTATAATTTTCATATGATTATTTTATTATTTAATAGTAACTACCATCCAATGATGGACTATCATCTCTTAAAACCCATGGTGTTTAACCAACATAGGACAATTTTCTACTCTTAACAACTTCATCTATAAAAGGCAATGGGTACATGGATTTTTTTTGTAACATAATTTAGTTTTCTGAAATCTACATAGATTTTGAGCTTTCCATTCTTTTTGGGTACTACCACTATTGGTGATAACTAGGCGGCTTCTTCTACATGTTATATAAATCCAACTATTAATAGTTTATCTATGTCCTACTTAATAATTGTAGTATATTTTGGATTCATTCTATAATTGGCTCGGTGTGCGAATGGAATTGATGTGTCCAGCTCAATGCGGTGCTACATTAATTTTGGAAGTATACCTTTTAGGTCTTTCAAGGTCCATGCAAACATGTCCTTATACTCTATCACCATATTTCTTAAAGAAATCATGTTCTCTTCAACTAGTTGAACATTCACCTTAATTGTTTATGGATTGTCTTTTGTTCCCATGTTGATCTTTGATTAAATACCATCTTGTAATATATAGTTCTTGTATTTTGACTTTTGTTGGGGTCTCATCAACCGGTATTTGACTTGGTTTGTGATGATAGTAAGTCTTAAGATACATTTTGTCTTCTAGATTGATCTTAGGTTCTCTATCAAAAATTGTTTGCACTACCATTATGAATTTAAATAAGTTCTACAACAAAATCTAAGATATTTATAATTCCTTGAATTTGTACTATGTTAATTACAATTGCATCCATAATATCTAAAGTTAAACTGATTGTACCAATAGAAAACAACCTAGGTTCATTTATAAACATTAGGTCTTCTTTTTCATCTATGATGCCATTCTAATAATCAAATCATAGTAAAACTTTTGGTCTTTTCAAGTTGGTACCCAAGTGTTTGGTCATTGTTATAGTTCTAACGGTACCATTTCCTTATATTGTGACCATGTTATTCCCTAATCATGTGCCACTTTAATATCCTTGAACCATGGTCTACCAAGTAACATGGAATAATTCTAATTTACAATAGTATTTTGCAGGACTATAAATGTGGTTATGTATGGTATGTCATGCACATACATCTTTAGGTCTTTTATCAATCCTTATGGTTTTGTTGTTGTCCAGTCTACCATTTGCAATTGTATGGTGCAAGCTTAGGTTTACATAATCATAACCTACCTCTCAATTGTTCAATGATGATATTTACCCCCGACCTTCCATCCAAAAGGGTGATTACACATTAAGGTGGACCAAAAGTGGTAGAATTGATAGTTTATGGTTTTCTTTTTTCAAAAACTTTAATGTGAATATTTGATGTTTTGGGAATGCAAATTAATCCATTTGAAGGTAGGAGGCAAGAAGAATACCTAAACCCTAACCTTACAAGTTTTCAAATTATGACATGTGCTCCAATTTGATCGGCTAGGGGAAAGTTGGAAGCGAAAACATGGATTTTTTGAAATTTTATAATTAGTAGATGTCATGGTACGAGTAATGTCACTTTTTATAAAACAACATTTATCAAATTTTCCATTTCAATAAGTTATGGACTTTCTAACCTATTCGTAATCTTACAAAATCCTAATAAAAAAATATTAAATTTGATTAAAAACCCTTGTTTAATATTATAATATCCTCACAATCATATTAGGGAAAAAAAATCAAAAATTAAAACATGTTTACTATGTAATAAAAGTCCATAACATTTTTTATGGACTATGATCATCACATCTTTTGTCACTTGAAAAGTCCACTTTATAATGAAATGATGGCATTTTATCTTCAATTTTAAAATTTTCAACTATTATAGTTTAATTAAATGAATCATTTTTACAATTTTCAATCAAACTTCAACACATATTATACCAAACTTAAAGGTACCCCCATAAAAACCACCCTTGTGACACCAAAACATGGACTATTTATTCTGCAATTACCCAAAAGCACATCGTAAATTGTGTTTATTCCTATTTGTACTTGAATAACAACCATTTGGTTGTCTAAAGCAACTAACGTTATGCTTGTGTTAAGAACTATAAATAGGATTTTTTGTCCTCATAGGCCTATATTGATTTATAGTTTATCTATTTTCAATTTTTACCATAAGTATTTTTTCCGGTCTAGTGTTATTTTGAGTAATTGTCCAAGGTTTAGTGTATAACTAGTTTCCAACATCTATTTCTTGATATCTTGGAATATCTCCTCAACATGTATGAGTCTACTTGGAAAGGTAGAAGGTATTTTTTGAATCTCTGACTACTCTACAATATTAAACTTAGCATTC
>Ga0116226_10005521_pt1 | contig 11295 bp, 7 predicted proteins | sample S1TSphfallax_FD_89692 | JGI IMG/M metagenome (GOLD analysis project Ga0116226, IMG submission 89692) | Host-associated microbial communities from peat moss isolated from Minnesota, USA - S1T2_Fa - Sphagnum fallax MG | ecosystem: Host-associated > Plants > Peat moss > Unclassified | place: USA... | reverse complement strand
TAAAAAATATAGCAAAAAGTTGTAAGTTTCTAGGTGGTTCCTTCAAATTATCTTTTAATTGTTAGTTATATATTAAAACCATTTTTTAAAAATAACAATTATGAAAACAAAGAACCAAGTTGAGGTGCCATTTTTAATACTTGCACATATTAGTTCATACATCCAACAAATTCAACAAGGGGTTAAGTCTTCAAACATGCCACAACTCCCCATGATCATTAGGTTACTGGCTTGATGCATGACCCAAATTTCATTCAATGAGATTACCCTTTGGGCATTAAAGTTGTCAACATATATTCCAAATTGCTTATTAATAACTTATTCCATTGGTTAATGTTGTAGGTATTTTGGTTAGCTAGCCAAACACATATGTCACCACAAATATTCCCAATTCCAACAAGATTTGATCCTTCTACATTTGAAGGATCATGATCACCACTTTTTATCTTTTGTCGAATTTGGAGGTGGACCTTGGATGTGCATTGGCAATGAATTTGCACTCATAACCATGGTGATATTTTTGCATTATATGGTCCTAAATTATGAACAGTCCATGGTTGACCCGAATGAAGAAATTTATGTTACTTTATGACATACCTTTTGAAAAGGGCTTCAATTCAAACTTCACAAGAAATAATTTAACAAAGTTGAAGCTAATTTTGTTGGTTTGGTTCATAAAAATCTAATACAAAACATAAATATGAATGAAAAACAACACTAGAAACAAATTCCAATTTTTTTGTTTTTATTTTATTTCTTATTCAAGTTTGTTCAACTAATATAAATCACAAATTACAAATATTGAGCTTTGGGGTGCAAATATGCTTAGAGGAACCAAAAACCATGTTAGAATATTATTTCAAGTGATTTTTTTCAATTATGTTGTATGACATTTTGATTTTTTAGGTGAACAATTATAGAATCCATTAACTTTGCAAAGCATATTTTGTTGATTAAAAATTGGGAGATTATATTATAGACCAATTTGTGTTCTTGAGTTTGGGTGACTTCAACTTTCATATGTAGCTTGTTACTTATACATCATTTTATTGGACTTTGTAAGTAAAAAATGACAGTTTATGACTTAGGTCTCTTTTATCAATTGAAAAGGTACTCTATTGATTCTGATAATATTTTACAATATCAATGAATGGGAGATACAATGAGACTATTTTTTTGTTGCATGACCTGGCGAGGTGGAAAACTACTAGCATATTGGATGTGGCAAAACAAAAATTGTTTGTAAGAATTGTTGTTACTATTATCACATGTTTCCAAGTGAGTGTAAACTACAAATTGATCACAACATGTCCAAATTCCTTATTAGCCTTTCCTTGATATGTTTTAAATTTCCTAATTTTTCATGTAAATTGATATTCTTTTTGCATGTATCATTAGAAAAATTAAATTTTAAGTGTGTATTTCACACTTTTTTTTAGTGGGCAAGTAAATACTATTTTAATTTATTTGTGGGGTTGCAAAATGAAAGTTGCTATTGGTTAGTGATATTAAGAAAATGGAAATAAAAGAGAGAAAAACTATAATATATATTTGGCAATTGCTAGGTATTAAGTTGGTAAGTGACTAGCTAACTTATAATAATAAGATATGTCAAATATAGGTAATGGTACAAAAACCCATTAGGTAATGGATAACAAAACCAATGTATAATATAACATTGTGTAATAAGTGATTGGAAATGGGAAAATTACATAATGAATAATGGGAACATTGAGTAATTGAAAATGAAACCATTGGGTAGTAACACATACCTAATCAAAAAAATAGTTAGGAACAACGCACAAGGTGATTGCACAAGAAGGAAAAATTATCACTCATTGAATGGAAAGTGCAATTTCAAAGATTTTCACCATCTACTTAGTCCATCCCCCCGCCAAAGTTAAAATGGTTCATACAAGGGTCATAGTAATATGTGATAAATTGAAAGATTACATGAGATTGAATAGTAAAAAAATAGGCGAATTGTTTTTTTGAATTGTTTCAATGAATTCTTTTTCATCAAATCTATAATACTAATGCATCATAATCACCAAGGGGATGAATGTCACCTATTATAGTTTGTGGGTGTGCACTCAAAAATATATATTCTAAAAAATTATTCAAGCATTATTCTAGGCTATGAAAGTATGGGCATTTGCATACATATGTAGCCATGGCCAAAATGTTTTTAACATAACATAACATAACATATTCATATTCATATTTTATCATCTTCAATCCAATACATAATACAATCAACCTTCATTAAATTCCATTCAAATTTCAAAAATGTTTGATCATAAAATCAAATGCATTTAAAAAAATTGACAAATGTGTTGTTGTCAAGTATTAAACCCTTAACAAATGTAGCCCCAACATTGTCCTTTAATAGCAATGAGACTAGTATTGCATTTAGTTCTTGTTATTTAGCTCATTGCATTATTAAGGAAGTTTTTTTATAAAAAATTTGTAATTTAAAAATTTCCCAACCTTACGATGTGTTTTGCATGTTGTTAGTATGGTTGGAAAGCTGTTAATGAAATATGAAAGTAAAGTAAAACTAGTACATAACTACAAAGGACATGAGCTTCAAGTTCCAACCACATCCCTTATGTATGTTTACTTTTAGTAATGTATACCACATTCAAAATAACATATAAATTACTTCCCCATCCCCATTAGGGATTATATTTTCAATTTTGTGATGTAGTTAAACTAGTTATCCTCCAAAAGAATATTTAGCAAAATTTGGCTACAAACCAGGTAGAAAGTAATTTTTTTAAAAATCCTTAACATTTTTTTGCATACATGTTAAAACCTCATAGACAAATATGGTAATTTACATGTTAAAATTTAGCTACTAAAGAACCAAAAAACACATATTTTTAGCCACTTTGAATTATCCTTTTAGTAAATTAGCAAATTTTAGCCAAAAAAAGTTGAACCTCACACTTAAATATGAAACCTTGCAAATGTAAAAATAATATTATCTAAATGTCATAAGAAACAATCAAAACCAATCATATTCTATTGTTTGCATATTATTTACATGCATAAAACTTAATTTCACATTACTTATAATTTGATTATTTACAAGCTATTATAATATTCATCATAAATTTATTTTAATGTTCATAAGAAGGCATGCCTCAAGATATTTCTAGGTCTTGAATAACTATTGGATATTATAAGTTCATTTTTTCATTTATTTCAAAAACCCTTGAGTATCATGGTCATTCCCCTCGATTCAACAACAATTCACTACCATATGCCATCTCATGTGCCTTTTCATGTCAATGCATGTAGTTAAGCTAAATTGCAACATGCCTTATTCATTTTCCTCATTTTGATGTTTATATTTGATCATTTCAGACATCTTTTAGGTCAAATCAATTTATTTATTTATTTGGTAATATAAAGTCAACAATAGTGGGTGCTAAAAATGTTATTGGTTTTGTCCAATCACCTCGCCTTCATCAGATTTATGATATAACTAAATTTTGTTTAACAATAAATCAATGAATAAATCAAATTTTATTGTTTATGACAATCTATTCCCATACCATCCTTGCATAAATGCTTCTTAGATGAATTACCTCTAGAGCTCATGAGGCAAAAATATAACCTCTTGTAGACCTCCCAACAAATCTTTTGAATCATTATGCATTTTAATCCCCATGCAAGATTCTTGAAGGTATGTTATTTTCAACTAGGGGAATTTTGTTGCATCCACCTTTAATGTCAGACTCTCCACAATGTTCAATATGTATTACATGTTTTGAATCACTTTGAAAATGTTTGTAGAATGGGCCACCCCAATTCACCATTGCAAACATGTTGTATTTAGGAATACTTCCAATGAAATTCATTAATTCCCTAACCATGATAGAACTGGGTATGACAATATTGGCTCAAAATAATGTATGGTTATTTGTCATAAAATTTAGATGAAATCATATAATTTGTTCCCATAGTTATGTAGTTGTTGCAACACTAGCCATGCCTATAGCCTTTCTCTCTACAACATTGTAGCAATGGGCTATTTCAAAGTTTCAATTGTTGGGTCCCTAACATCCGCTCAATTCATTGTGACTACAAATAAATATTTAGTTCACAATGTTGTACTTATTGATATATTAGAATTCTACAAATCTAACAACCCATGTTACAAACATGTGGAAATTACAACTCCTCTAGAGGGTGTTTCTTCATACATTTTTCATGTACTTTATGTGCTAATCCCAATTATTTCAAAACATTACTTAACATTTTCCCATTTTCCCATTTTTGGACAATAATTCATTCAGATTCAATCATTGATAAACTAGATGTTTTAGACATGTTTAATATTTTTGTGGAGGCTGCAAACCCTTTGGACATTTTAGGAGATAGACATACCAACCCCACTCCAAAAGTTACTATTGATATAAAATCAAAAATATTCATCAACAATTCATTGCTTATCTTGGATTTCATTCCTAGATTAATTCACCAAGAGTCCACAAGGCAAGTTATACAAACCCTTGTTGACCAACCTTCACACGACAATGTGGTGGTCTGTTGTTCAATTGATATCATTAATGATTATAATTGTGATATTTGGAAACATTAATTTCCTGAAATATTCCCTTATGGTTGTGGTAGTTCAGATGAACAACGTTTAACCAAATTAGAATTGGAAGCTTATATGGCTAATGTTTTGTGATTATCTTCAAGGCAATTTGCTCAACACCATGCATTTCCTTTAATAACATTTGATATGCTTGTTTACAACCATGCAATCACTTCTGTTTATGTTCATTACAAAGTCCGCCTTATTGATGCCATGTAAGCAACCATTGTAAGTTGAGACAATCTTGTTTTCTAGGTTTGAATCATTGCCCTTTGACCTGCATTAAATTCACAACAATTTGCTTATATTTACTCAATCATCTAATTACATTTGATTGTGGTGTTACTTATAACCAATTGTTTTGTGTAGTTCAACTATAAAGATGCTTGTCACACATGCCTCGTCCAAGGTTTACCAATTTTTTGCAAAAGCCACCTATTAATGACCATGGTATTTGCATTGCAAGGCAAGATTTGTGCTGGACTCAAACATTATCAGGGTTCCAATGAAAAATGACAACATTAGGCTTGAACACACATGCTTTCACAATCAACAGCTTTGGGCCAACCATCCCATTTTTTCACTATGATTCCAAGTGATGCTAGTAATCATTTGTTCCTTTCCTAATATGATCTTTACTAACTCAAAATTTTAATATCAAATAAACCAATTAATAACATTATTAAGATACCAAAACCACTCCTAAGCTCATTAAAAATTTTGTTTCAAAAAGTCCACACGCATGCCTTCTAAAATTGTGTGTTGCTTTGCTTTCCCCCAATCAACCACTTCGGTGATAGTTGTCAATGCCAATTTCAAGAGCATTCCACAATGTCAAATTAACAATGAATACATCAATGGGTATTTTCCAATAGTTGGTGCCACATTCAAAAACAACCATGACATATGTTGCTTCATTGGTGGAGATGGACAATAACAATGATGAGTACTTTGAAGATGATCCAAATGAGAATCATGAATTTGACTTTGAAAATGACGTGGAAAACCTTGGCCTTTCACAATTTATGTATGGTGACTTCAATGCCATACCTAATTCAATGGCAATTGTTGAAAATCTAGTGTTGCACTCCCACATGTTGTTCCCATCATATTTTGCTACATGGATCCAATAATGTTTCATGCTAGAATGAAGGATTTTCGTGATGCTCCACATGTTAATTCAATACTCCAACATTTTAAATTGCATTTATTGAATTCAATATGCATCTAGTCATAGTTGAAATGGTTGTGACAACTACACATCATATGGACTAAACACCCCTTCTTGCTATTTCATCTCCTCTTATAATGTACCCTTCTTTGAAAGATGTTTTTAATTGCTCATAATTTTAACCAAAAGCAACATGCCACGTGTTCATGTTGGTAGGGCACATGTTGCTCAACTCATAGGATAATTTAAAATCCACATAGCCGTTGTCATTTGACTTGGTGGAGATGTAGGAATTGGTAATAGTTGTGTCATATGGATTCTATTGACTTTAACTTCTAATTGGTAATGACCAAATTTTGTCATGGTCATTATTGAACTTATAGATGGTTGTTACAATATTCAATATTGCAACAACCATTTGTAAGTTCAAGCTTATTTTATTTGCATCAAATTTGCTTCAAGTTGCCTTCAACTGTTCATGTGCAAAACTATTTGCTATATAAAGGGAATCTTTATCGATACAATTCCATGTTCATGTCACCATGGGCCATTGTTCCACTCTTTCTATTCATGAGTGTTGAAGCTTCAATTGCCTATGTAATGACAAAACAAGCCATTTGCTAATGATTTTGGAACTTGCAATGGGACTACCCATCATGTGCACAAAAAACAACTTTGGACCCAAAGAAGTTGCTAATGGCACCTTGAGTCATGTTATTAATTTCCAAACCAAAGTTTCACTATTTCTATTGAACATATTCCCATTGTCCTTGCCTTTGTTTTCACAATTTACAAATGCCAAGGACTAACCTTTTCAAGAGCTATCCTTGGGTCTTACATCCATCTTGACGAAACCCAAAGAAAAACAATGCATTATATATGTAGTTCTATCACAAGTGAAACGTTTGGTAGACTTGAAAGTTTTTGAACCCCTTTCCCATACTATTTAAAATATTTCCAACCAAAAAATGTTCACCTCGCAAAAGACACATGTTTACAAGCTTTAGAATACATTGCTTTGATGTAATTTTCACATAAAGACTTTAGAACACCCAAGTTAGTAGCCTTCTAAAATATGATTATCCTAACTATCTAGGTTAACCTACTTTATTTATAAGTAATTACCTTAGATTAATATAGGTAGCTTTTTGTACGCCTAGCCATTTAGGTACTCATAAATAATTCGATATACACTTTCCAATCCTAAATTATGCAATTATATAATCATGTAATGTTCTAAATGACTACCAACCTAGTGATGGATTGGGGCTTATTAGTATTGTGTGAATATGAATTTATTCACCATCATTGTACTAGTTGAATTTTTGCAACTATTATTATTTTTGAAAAAATACAATTATTTGATATGCATGTTTGTATCTAGCATGCATTACACCATATAAAAAAATATTTAGTAATGCATTACATTATTTATCATTTATTATTATTTATTATATATTATATTTGAAACAAATCAAAGGAAAATAAAATGAAAATATAATTGATCATTACTTTTAATTGGGAGATTCTTGAATTGACATTAAATAACCTTCGATTTAATCGAGAGCTTTTTTTTTCCTGGTCATAGGGTTCTTCTAATATTTAACAACATACGTTGTGATCACAATTGGGTTGTCCAATTTTTTCACAAGAGTTTCTGAGGTGAATGGGAAGGAAAGGAAAGAGATTTTTTTTTCTGAGAAACCTGAGCTCCAAATAAATTGAACCCATTAGAGGGAAAAAATAAAAATAAAAATACAACTTGGTTGTTGCATAATCAAAATTGCATTAACATTTTGGTTGCATGTCTAGTGATCATGGTGGTCATGGTGATCAACCCTATGTGAAGAGCATGTGTAGTGATCTTGGTGGTCATGGTGATCGGCCTTATGTGAGGAACATGTGTAGTGATCTTGGTGTCATTCAAGAGAACCATAGACAGGTAGACAGATAAACTCACTCCATATTCGAAAGAACTCTTATAAGAAGACTTCTGATTATGCAATGCAAGTCGCAAATGAGCGTTTAGGCCTGTGGGACCGGCTAGTGGGTGGAGGCAGCTCATGAAATAACATATTTAATACAAACTTAAAAACAATAATTTATGTAGAAAAGAGCCTTTTTATTAAAAAAAATCTGTCCACTAAAGTAGATTTATTGTTTTTTTACAAAGGATTGTTTTTTAATAAATTAAAAAAAATCAACTGTTAATTTTCAATGGACTTCTTGTTTATATTTATGTTTCTAGACCAACCTAATTTTGAACAATTGACATTTATATAATATTAAAAAAAAAACACCTAAGGTCGTAAAATCTATCCAACGCATCAACAATTTGGTAAAGATAATCTTGATTTTATTATTTATGAAAATAAAAATTTAATAAAATTTACAAATTTTCACATTGTATACAATAGAGAAGGAGCTTTTAAAAACATTTTATTACAAAAAATACCATTTTGTCATGAAAAACACTTGTTGTTTGAACACAAATTTGAATTTTCATATCTATGAAATTGTCAATTAAAAGGAGTTTTACAACATCATGAAACTTTACAAACATATTTATTAGAATATGCAAATCGATTTAAAAAAAGAAAAGAAAAACAAACACAACTTTTTGAATTATTTTGGGAAAAATATCCATATTTGCATTCGACATTAAAAATTGAAAATTTACATATGAAACAACCATGAATGAAGATGTATTAAAATGTATAAAATATGTTGAACATGATTTCAAAGATGAAATACAAGATAGAATACTTAATAATGATCAAATGAAAATATTTGAAATTTTAATTAAATAATCAATAGGGTTACATATATTAGAAGGAACACCTAGAAGTGGTAAAACTTTTCTAATTAAATATTTTACACAATATCTCAAATGAAAATTTTGAATGAACTTAATTTTATAAATGAATAAAAAATTTAAAATATAAAATATTCTAAAATATTTGCAAAGGGTAATGAACCCTATTTAGAAAAGTTATAAATGTGGAACACTTCCACTTGTAAATTGTGTCATTTGGAATCAAAGGACAAAAGATTGGTGATGAGCACCTCTAGATGTATAATTTAATTATTAATATAACACAAATAATTTACCAACATACAAACATTTATCATGTATTTGAATATAAAATAAAATATTCAGTTGGGTACTTTTACATGCATTTTAGTTGCTTAGAGGACCCATGTGTTTGAAGATTTTTTTTTATGTTCATAATTTTTATATAAAAAAAATGTTTTAATGTTAAATGATATTTTAATCATAAAGAAAATTTTCTATGATCTTCATTAATAAGGTTCAACACTTAGAACTTACTACAATAAAAACTCAATAAAAGGGTTGATCATTCTACATTCATCAAATTATTACATTAGTTGTATCTAAAAGTTAATAATTAAACCATTTTAATTGCATGAAAATTGAAATTTTATAATACATGCGATATTCATGTGACCATAATTCATGTTCTAATTATTCCTTTTTATTGATTTCTTAATACTCTCCTTCAATTTTTAATGTCTTATTATTTAAAATTTTCAATAAATAGAATTCCTAATTCTTTTGCTGTTTATTGCTACAAAGAAAAATAAAATTTTATATATTGAATATGTTTATCCAAAGATGTTTTTGTCAATGGACAATATAGCTTAATTAAGGGTTTTCAAGATTTCACAAGGTTAACTAAAAGAACTTGGGAACTACAAAATTGGAAACTATAGATTTTTTAACAATTAAAGACTTTGATTCTTTTAGGGTTTTAAAAAATAATTTTATTAATTGAATACATTGTTTTACAAATCTTTTGTTAAACATATTAAGAATGAAACATCCATATTTCCTATGTATTTAAACTATTAAATTGTAAATTATTGTACATCTTAAATTATTGAACATGTTTTATTATAAATATATGAATGTTCATGATATAACATTTGAAATTCTTTCTTATTCAATACTTTATTTACATCTCAATTCAAGAGTAATAGCACTAATTATATATTATGAAAAATTAAAAAAACATAAAAAAATATTAATGTGCTTTAATATCTCCCATAATGCTAGTGATGATTGAAATGAAATACTTTTAAATAAAAAAAATGATAAACAAAAAATTGTACATCAAAATATGAATAATTATAACTAATCACTTGCTTTTGATGATTCATACCCAAAATTTAATATGAAAGTAATATATAATCGTTTCAAATTGAAATTCAATGAGAATAATTTAATAAAAATTTAATTTTTTTCATTATCACATGTTTCATGTGCACATAGGTAAGACAAAATAAATATTGCATATTTTTTTGTAATATTGTTGGATGATACAATGTTGCATTAATAAAACATTAAATTCCATTTTGAAGCCATAGAATCATCCCTCAAAAACACAAATTGAAATATCTCATTCATAAAACTTCCTATTATGTGAAAAATAGATGAATAATGCTTAGAACAAAACATCAAAACATAACAGATGTATTTTACAAAAGAAAAAAATTAGAAAAATAAAAATTTGAACTATTCAAATTAATTCAAATAAACTAGGAAAGAACTTGGAAATTACAGTTGGTAAGAAAGGAAAATAGCAAAATGAAAATTTGAAACTTTTTCAATGCACTCGCATCTTTATAATTGAAAACATTTTTTCAAGTTTATTTGCAAAGGGTAATGAACCCTCTTTATGAAATTTCATAAATGTGAAACACTTCTGCTTGCAAATTTTGTGCTTTGAAATCAAATGACGAGAGATTGGTGTTGAACGCCTCTAGATATAAAACTCATTGCATAAAAACAATTAAATGTTAATGATATTTACAATATTGAATATAAAATGATTATGCATTGGATGTTGAAATATTCTTTTTCCTAAAGAATCCAATGCAAAAATTTGAGTTACAAAATAAATTAAAACTTTTGTAAAGTTTTGATTTTAAATTTGCCTTATATTTGGTATTTAAAATTTAAATTATGTAAAATGTGTATCTCTTTTGTTATTTATTGTTACAAAAAAAGGCATTTAAAAAATATGAAAATGTGTACAATAGTTTTTTGAAAAGTTTTTAGTATACAAACGTAAGTTTAAGAAAATCATAAAACATCATTCTAAACAAATTTTGTACATAAAGATGCATTGTAAATATTTACATCATTTCAATTAGTATATAAAAAATAATAAAATAAACCAATAGATGTGGGCATGTGTTGTAAATGAACATATATTGAATATGTTATCTAAAGGTGTTCTTCTCAATTGACAATATACCTTAACTAATGTTTTGCAAAGTTTCATAAAACTAACTAAAAGAACTTGGAAACTAATTGGAAACTATAGGTTTTTTAAGGATTAGAAGTTTGGATCCAATTAGGACTTTCTTAAAATAATTTTATTTATTGAGTGCATTGTTTTACAAATTTTTTATCAAACATATTAATAACGAAACATCCATATTTCCTATGTATGTAAGTTATTAGATTGTAAACAAATTTACATTT
>Ga0116226_10005520_pt1 | contig 11295 bp, 12 predicted proteins | sample S1TSphfallax_FD_89692 | JGI IMG/M metagenome (GOLD analysis project Ga0116226, IMG submission 89692) | Host-associated microbial communities from peat moss isolated from Minnesota, USA - S1T2_Fa - Sphagnum fallax MG | ecosystem: Host-associated > Plants > Peat moss > Unclassified | place: USA... | reverse complement strand
GGCAAGAAACAGCATAGGCTGATCCGGCAAAAATGAAGGCAAGCGTTCTTTTTTGAAAAAAGAACCAAAAAACTTTTGCACTCTAGCCTGAGCTAGCCGCGCAAAAGCCTTTTGGTTCTCACGTTCAGAAAAGACCGTTGTTTCAATGTTATGCTAGGATAACTCTCAGTTGTTGTTTGAAATGATACTTCTTTTGGAGTAAGAATTATACCGAGGTGGCGACACTGCTGAACAATGTCGTCAGTGTCTGGCCAAACGTCGTAAATATTCCCACCAGAACCAGGCCGAGAATGCTGGCAATAATGCCGTATTCAAGGGCCGTTACAGCTTTGTTATCGCCAAGGAAGCGTTTTGTTTCGGAAACGTGATTGTGCACTGATAACTCCTGATTGTGGAGGCGCTGCAGAAACGCCATGGGTTGCAGTCAATGGTTGCAGACTTTGTCCTCAAGAAAGACCGCGCCTTGCAAAAAGAGAACTACAAGTACGAGCTATACAGCCTCAAGTTGTATTTGTTAACGTTTTTGTGAGCAATGCTACAATCTTAGGTAGTTCTCTCCTGAATACGAATATATTCAGAAATTCGGAAATTCTCTACTTTCATAAACACCCGGATTGTATTGGCAACGCGTGCATACAATAGAGACCTATGACCATGAGCGGCGCCTGCCCGGTGATAAAATTGCTCGCAACAACAAAGGCTAGAGCGTGTTCATTACGGTGTGACCGTTCCACTCGGGCTGAAAACGTTATTGCGCTCTAGGCGCCAAGGTCGGCCTGTGCTGATGCAAAGCATGCGTGCTGGATGCTATAGTGTGTTGGGCCATAGGTTTGAATCGCCGGCTAAACCTTGTTGGCCGCCATCCGCACCAGCGCATCCGTCAGGGCAGAAAGGTGAAAGGGCTTTTGCAGGGTCGGGCGATTTCGGTAGTCCGGGTTCAGGGTGCCCGCCCCGTAGCCTGTCACGAAGGCGAACGGAATGCGGCGGGCGCTGAGCGCCTCAGCCACCTTGTAGCCGCTCTGGCCATAGCTCAGGTTCACATCCAGCAACGCGACGTCGATCGCCCGCTCGTCTACCAGGGCAAGGGCGGAGTCGACGGTAGCAACCGGGCCAACCACATTGCAGCCAAGATCGGCCAGCATCTCTTCGAGCAGCATGGCGACCATCATTTCGTCCTCGAGCACGAGCACCGTCAGGTTGGCGAGAACGGCATCGTCGTCCGGGGTGGCAATCTTCATCGCTGGTATCCCAAACCCTCGGGCGATAGCGCCCAGGCCAAGAAGGGGTTTTGCCGCAGGAGATGCGCGCTACCGTTTCGTGGGCTCGACTTTTCGCGCGCGGTTATTTCTTGTGCCAGCCGGTGGGCCCTTGCTGCCAGTACGTCATGCTGTGGCCGGCGGCCTTGCGGGCAACCCACCGGATCCGGGCGGCCGCGGTGGCGGCTTCGTCCCGCCCATCGAACAAATCGAACACACGGGTGAAAACAGCCAGGGCGGCGCTATCAGCGCCGTCGAGCAGGAAAAGGAACTTGGCGCCGTTCGGCGCTTCGTCGCGATGGGTGATCCAGATCGGCTGAAGATCGGCCTCACCAGTGGCGGCGGTTCCGTGGGGCAGCCAGTCCGGCTCCGGGCATAGCCACAGTGCGGCATCCAAGGCTTGCACGCGCGCTTCGCTGGCGCAGAGCACCACGGCGCGCTGCCCGGCATTCAAGGTACGGCCAAGCAGGGCCGGCAGCGCAAGTTCGGCGCCGGTGCGGGTAAGATGGTAGAAACCGATTTCGGACACGGGCACTCGAAGGTTGGAAGGAACGGAAGCCCTTCTTTTTTGAAAAAAAGAAGCAAAAAACTTTTACGTCTTCCACGGCTTGCACCGTGCCGCCGGGGCTGAAAGTAAAAATTTTTGTTTCTTTTTTTCGAAAAAAAGTTCTGCATTACACTCTATGCGGATCCTCAAACCGATCCGCAACCAACTGATCCAGCAGCCGCACCCCAAACCCGGTCGCGCCCTTCGCATGCAGGCAAGTCGCCGCCTCGCGGCTTTCCACCCCCGCAATGTCAATGTGCAGCCATGGCGTTTCGCCCACAAACTCCTTCAGGAAGGCCGCGGCCTGGCAAGCATCGGGCTGGCCGCGCCCATCCACACAGTGTTTCAGATCAGCAACGGCGCTGTCGAGCGCGTCGCGATGCTGCGCGCCAATCGGCATGCGCCAGATGTTTTCCCCGGTCACGGCGCCCGCCGATGCGGCGGCCGCAGCCAGCGCCGGATCGTTGTCGAAACACCCGGCCATTTCGTGGCCGAGGGCAACGACAATGCTCCCGGTGAGGGTCGCAAGATCGACCACCGCCTGCGGTTTTTCGCGCACCGCGAAAGCCAGCGCGTCGGCAAGAACAAGGCGCCCCTCTGCATCGGTATCGACCACCTGAACCGTGGCGCCATTATGCATGGCAAGCACATCACCCGGCCGGTAGCTGTTGGCGCCGGTGGTGTTCTCGGCCAGCGCGAGAACCGCAAAAGCAGGCGCCGGGGAGCGGCGCAGGGCAAGCGCAAGCAGCGCGCCCGCCGCGGCCGCGGCACCTGCCATGTCCGCGCGCATCTCCCACATCCTGTCGGCCGGCTTAATGCAGATGCCCCCAGTATCGAAGGTAATGCCCTTTCCCACAAAGGCGACAGGCGGCACCGGGTGGCTGCCGGGCCAGCGCAGAATCGCAAGGCAGGCCGGATGGATCGATCCCTGCCCGACCGCAAGCAGCCCGCCAAATCGTCCCGCCTGCAATTCAGGAACGTGCTTCACCTCCAGCGTGACGCCGGCCTTCACCAGGCGATCGAGCCTCGCCACGAAACCGGCCGGAGAAAGAGTGTTCGAAGGCTCCGTCACAAGGTCGCGGGCAAACAGGCAGGCCTCGACACCAGCGGCGACCTTGAGCCACGCGCGCTCGGTGGCAGAGTCGTCGCTGACGAGATCGAGTTCTGCAAGCCGCGGGTCGTTATCGTCCGGGTGGGCGCGAAAATTCACAGGATGCCACGAGCGCAGGCAGGCGCCGGCCGAAAGGGCCGCCGCCTCCTTAGGCGTAAGATGCGTGGCGTCGATCGCCATGCGGGGGCTCCGCAGCAAGCGCGAGGCAGCGAGCGCGCCGGCATGCAGCGGATCGCCAAGACCGACCAGAACGATGCGGCGCCCGCAGTCGAAAACCTCGCACCACGTTTCGGGCTTTCCCGTGAAACCGTCCGCCGCAGCGGCGGCCCGCCATGGGGCGGGGATGTCACCGCCGCGTACGGGGATGACGAGAGGAGCCTCGGAGACCGAAACGCAACGAACCTTGAGCATCAGGAAGAATGTTCTTTTCTGAAGAAAAGAACCAAAAGACTTTTATATCCTTGCCCGCCGCACGATACGGGATCTGGTCGGCAACAGGGAGGCTGCTGGGACATAAAAGTCTTTTAGTTCAACCTTCGAAATGATCTGCTACGAGCTGGTTGAGCAGACGCACGCCGAACGCGGTGGCACCCTTGGGGGTGATCGCGGAATCCTTCGTGGCCCACGCGGTGCCGGCAATGTCCAGATGCGCCCACGGCTTGTCGTTCACGAAGCGGGCAATGAAATGGGCGGCCGTGATCGAACTGCCGGGGCGCCCGGTGATGTTCTTCATGTCGGCAATGTCCGATTTCAGCTGCTTGTCATACTCGGGCGCCATCGGCATGCGCCACAGCCGCTCGCCGCTCGCCGCCCCCGCCGCCAGCAGCTTTTCGGCCAAATCGTCATTGTTGCTGAACAACCCCCCATGCTCATGGCCCAGCGCCACGATGATGGCGCCGGTGAGGGTCGCGAGATCGATCATGAACCGCGGATCGAATTTTTCCTGCGCATACCAAAGCACGTCCGCAAGAACGAGACGGCCTTCGGCATCGGTGTTCAACACTTCGATCGTCTGGCCGGAATAGCTCTTCACCACGTCGCCGGGGCGCTGGGCGTTGCTGCCGGGCATATTCTCCACCAGGCCCACCACCCCGACCGCATTCACCTTAGCCGACCGGCCCGCAAGAGCCGCCATCAGGCCCACAACGGCGCCGGCCCCCGCCATGTCCCATTTCATGTCCTCCATGCCGCTCGCAGGCTTGATGCTGATGCCGCCGGTATCGAACGTCACGCCCTTGCCGATGAAGGCCACCGGCTTCTCATCGCCGCCGCCGTTCCAGCGCATCACCACCACCCGCGGCGGCTGCGCACTGCCCTGGGAAACGCCCAGCAACGAGCCGAAACCCAGCACCTCCAGCTCCGGCTGGCCCAACACCTCGATCTCCAGCCCGAGCCCGCCAAGCTTCTGGATGCGTGTCGCCATTTCGGCAGGGGTCAGGATATTGGCGGGCTCGCTCACCAGGTCGCGGGTAACGAACACCCCGTCCGCCACCGCCTTCAGCGTCTCCCATGCTTTGCCAGCCGCCAAGGTATCGTCCGTCAACACCGTCAGCGCGGCGAAATTGGGTACATCCTTCGGCTTCTGCTTGGTGCGATAGATATCGAAGCGGTAGCCGCGCAGCGCCGCACCGAACGCGGCATGGGCTGCATGGGCGGCGGGAAGCCCGTCCGCCGCAAGCGCCACCGTGCCCTCGCGCGACAGCAGGGGTGCCAATGCGCCCCCCGCCTCCGCGATCTTGTGCTCGGTCAGTTCGTCGGCGTTGCCGAGCCCCGTAGCCACGATCCGCGAAAACCCAGCGCCGGGCGCCAGGATCGTCACGCTCTCGCCCGCTTTGCCCGTGAACTCGGCAGCCGCAAACGCACGGGTGATCGCGCCACCGGTCGCCTCGTCCGCCGCCGCCCAAAGCCCGGTCGGGCTCGCCTCGGCCGGCACCAGAAGTGCCAGCGCACCGGATTTGGGAAGCACGCACGGCGCAAAGCTGATTTCGAGCATCAAAAAATCCCTTAGTGTCTGTCCGGAGAGAAAATGAGAAAGAAAAACTTCTTTTTTGAAAAAAAGAAGCAAAAAACGTTTAATTCCTGCCCCGCTTCCACGTTGCCGGCCAGTTCGCGTATCTTAGAACCCGTGCAGGAAGTAAAAGTCTTTTGGTTCTTTTCTTCAGAAAAGAACATGCTGTCCTCCGCTGGCCAGGCCATCAATCTAGCAGCCAAACGGCACTTTGCCAGAGCACCCCGAAAATGCCTAAACATGCCATATGACCGTGCTGGACGATGCCGCGCTGCTCGACCTTGCCGCCGCCCTCGCGTGGCAGGCCTCCGACCTCATTCTCTCGCACCGCGCCCGCGGCATCGAAACCCTGGCCAAGGCGAACGCCTCCGCCGTCACGGAGGCAGACCACCAGTCCGAACGGCTGATCGTGGCCGGGCTGCGGAAGGCGACGCCGCACATCCCGGTGGTCGCCGAAGAAGAAATGTCGGGCGGCTATTCCCCGCCGCGCGCGGGGCGCTGCTACTGGCTGGTAGACCCGCTGGACGGCACCCGCGACTATGTGGCCCTGCGCGACAGTTTTACGGTGAATATCGGGCTCGTCCGCGATGGCCGCCCGGTGCTCGGCGTGGTTGCGGCGCCCGCCTCGGCCGAAGTTTTTGGCGGCCTGGTGGGGCATGGCGCCTGGAAGCAGGATGCCGCCGGGCGCCGGCGGATCGAAGTACGCCCGCCGCCGACGGCAGGGCTCGCCGTGCTCTCCTCCCGCATCCGCACCGATGAGGGGCGGCTGCGCGGATTCCTGGCACCACGCCCGGTCGCGTCGATCATGGCACTGAGTTCCGCGCTGAAGTTCTGCCGGATTGCGGAAGGCATGGCGGACGTCTACGCGCGATTCGGCCGCACAATGGAGTGGGATACCGCGGGCCCTGAAGCGGTGCTGACGGCCGCCGGCGGCCGTCTCGTTACTCTGGACGGCGCGCCGATGACCTACGAAAAGCCGGAATGGGTTAACCCGCCTTTCGTGTGCTGGGGCGGCAGCGCGTGACACTCTGCCTGCCCGCGACACCCGATGGCGTGGCGGCAGCAGCGGATTTGTTACGCGCGGGCGAATTGGTGGCGTTCGCCACCGAAACGGTCTACGGTCTCGGTGGCGATGCCACGAACGGCCGCGCGCTGGCAGCGATTTTTGCCGCCAAGGGGCGGCCTCATTTCAATCCGCTGATCTGCCATTTTGCAGATGCCGGGGCTGCGTTCGCGCACGTGCAGCCGAACCCCCTCGCGGAGAAACTGGCGGCAGCATTCTGGCCCGGGCCGCTCACGATCGTGCTGCCGCGGCGAGCCACGAGCCGCGTCGATATGCTAGCGGGCGCGGGGCTCGATACGCTCGCTGTGCGGGTGCCCGCCCACGCTTGCGCGCAGGCCCTGCTGTGTGCGGCCGGCGTGCCGGTGGCGGCCCCTTCGGCCAACCGGTCCGGCGCCGTTAGCCCGACCGAGGCGGCCCATGTGATGGCCGATCTCGGCGGCAGGATTGCGGCCGTGCTGGATTGCGGGCCCGCGGCGATCGGGCTGGAGAGCACTGTGCTCGATCTTGCCGGCGAGCGCCCGTTCTTGCTGCGGCCGGGCGGCGTGCCGATCGAGTCAATCGAAGCCGTGATCGGCGCCGTGGCGCGGGGGATCACGCGCGCGCAGGCGGAAGCTTCGCGCGGCCTACGCTCGCCCGGATTGCTGGAATCGCATTATGCGCCGCGCTTGCCCGTGCGGCTGGATGCACAGTCCATCGGCGCAAATGAGGCGCTGCTCGCGTTCGGTGCGCCGCTACCGGGCGCCGGGCTCACCTGGAATCTCAGCGCGGGCAGCAATCTTTCGGAAGCGGCCGCGCGGCTATTTGCGGGGTTGCGCTGGCTGGACGAGGCGGCAATCGCGCAGGGGCTCGCGCGCATTGCGGCGATGGGGGTGCCGGCGGCGGGGCTTGGGTTGGCGATCAACGACCGGCTACAGCGGGCGGCGGCGCCTAGAAAGAAAGATTTATAGCCAGAAACCAGGTCCCCCGCGATGTTGAGTTGTCCATGTTTTGGACTCTTACTTTTGTGGGGGCGTGGTCAGGCGGCCTTTAATGGGGGACGCAGTTCTACGTGGTAGCCGAATGTTGTGAGGCTTGCGGCGAGACGTTGGCTTTCACCTAGGTGGGGCGCCGATCGAAATGAGCGCTCCGAGGTCACCACGCCTCATACCATTTTTGAGCATGCAGCGGGTCGCGGTCAAGATTGAGGCGGCGACGGCGCAAAGAGCCTCCCTGGAGCCGCATGTGGAGCGCCGGCAGACGTTTGAGCTGCGCCGTGTAAAGCTGCCTTTGTGCGGGTGGCGGCCCAGGCGCATTCCAAATTGTTCTGGATGGGCTGGGCGATTGCATATCAAAGGAAGGCCAGGGGCTCTGCCGCTGGGCTTTTTGCAAATGCGATTGCCCTGTATCGATAGGCTGGGCGTGGCGGGTATGTTAGCCCGCCAGCGTCCAACTTTTCCGCGGGCTCTCACGCACCGTAGAAGCAGCAATCTCTATGACCACGATACTCCATGATCGTGCAGCACCGCCCTACGCCAACAGTCTCATCCACGCGGCCCGGCCAAAGGACGGCATTGAAGTTTATTGCAGAAAAGAAAAGGTTCGTTCCGACTACTTCGGCTTGGAAGCCGGCGGCACCACCGGGGCCGGTGCCACCACCGCCGGTTTCGCAGGCGCCGGCGCACTTGCCACCGGAGCTTGCGCTGCTGCACCCGGCAACGGCTCGGGGTTCGGCGACAGAGTGCGCAGATAATCGATCAGATCAGCCCGCAATTGGTCGTTATCGAGCCCCGCATAGGCCATCTTGGTGCCCGGAGCATACGCGCTCGGCTTATGCAACCATATGTTGAGATCGGCGAACGTCCATTTGCCGCCCTTGCTTTTGAGCGCTGTGGAATAGGTGAACCCGGGATAGCTCGCCTTGTCGCGCCCAACCACCCCATACAGCAGCGGCCCCACCTTGTTAGTACCCCCTGCGTTGAAGTTGTGGCAGGCGATGCAGATCTTGTGGGTGTAGGCCTCGCCGCGCGCAGGATCGGCCTTTGCCAGCAACGGCTCCAGCGGTGGCAGGGTGGGGGCGGCCGGCGCAGAGGCGGCCGCAGAGGGCGGCGGCGCAAGATCGGCGGCCGTTACCGGCGGCAACGGTTCGGGATTGGGCGAAAGGGTGCGCAAATAGTCGATCACATTTGCGCGCATTTGATCGTTATCCAAGCCAGCATAGGCCATTTTCGTGCCGGGCGCATACGCGCTTGGCTTGTGCAGCCATATGTTCAAGTCGGCGAACGTCCATTTGCCGCCCTTGCCCTTCAGTGCTGACGAATAGGTGTAGCCGGCATAGCTCGCCTTATCGCGCCCCACGACGCCGTAAAGCAGCGGCCCTACCTTGTTGCTGCCGCCCGCGTTAAAATTGTGGCAGGCAATGCAGATCTTGTGTGTGTAGGCCTCACCTGCCGCGGGGTCCGCCTTTGCCAGCAATGGCGCTATCGGCGGCAGACCGGGGGCCGCGGCGGGCGCCGCCGCAGCACTCGGCTCGGCGCCCTTAATCTTGAGAACGCTCTCCTTCAACCGCTCTGGATGCGAAAGATCATCCGAGATCACGCCGAGCGCAGAAAACGCGATGCCTGCCGTCAGCACAGCCGCGCAGATCTTGTTAAACTCCATGCTTTCCATACGGCACCAACATCCCGATCCGAAGCGAAACTGCGCCTGCACTAAGGAAGCCGCGCGGTTTGCGCAACCTTCCCCGACAGGATTATGTTGCGCGGCACCCTAAAGAACCGCCCCTGCGCCGACAACCCTGGCATCCCAAAGGGTAGGCGGGCCATTGGAAACAATCCGTTTATGCCAAACCCGATCGCGTTCCAGGGCCGCCCCGGCGCTTATTCCGACCTGGCCTGCCGAACCGCCTTCCCCGGCCGCCCTACCCTGCCCTGCGACACCTTCGAACAAGCGATCGAAGCTGTGCACGCCGGCACCGCCGGGCTCGCCATGCTGCCCTGCGAGAATTCACTGGCTGGCCGTGTGCCGGATATCCACGCCCTACTCCCGAATAGCGGCCTCTCGATCGTCGGCGAACATTTCCAGCGGGTGGAACACTGTCTGCTGGGCCCCCCAGGGGCAAGCATCGCAGGCATAAAACGAGTACATTCGCACTCGGTTGCGCTTGGCCAAGTGCGCAAATTGATCCGCGAACTGGGCGTGGCCGCAGTGGTGGAAGCCGATACCGCGGGCGCCGCGCAACTCGTGGCCGAGTGGGGCCAGGCGGAGGAGGCCGCTATCGCCTCCTCGCTTGCCGCGGAAATCTACGGCTTGCAAATCCTTCGCCCCAATGTGGAGGATGCCGCCCACAACACGACCCGCTTCTACATTGCAGCCGCCAAAGCGGTGAACGTGCCACAAAAAGAGCCAGGGCTGATGACAACCTTTGTGTTCCGCGTGCGCAACGTGCCGGCCGCACTCTATAAGGCGCTCGGCGGCTTTGCCACCAACGGCGTGAACATGACGAAATTGGAGAGCTACATGGTCGATGGCGAATTCAGCGCCACCCAGTTTCTGTGCGATGTCGATGGACATCCGGAACAGCCTGAGCTTCGACTGGCGCTTGAAGAGCTCTCGTTCTTTTCGCGGGAAATACGGTTACTGGGAGTTTATCCGCAAGCACGGTTTAGGCGAGAATAATCGGATGAAGGAAGGAAGCGGTTCTTTTTTGAAAAAAAAGAACCAAAAAACTTTACTTCCTGCTGTCTTCTGCGATCCAATCATCGATGAGGCGCCTGGCGATCGAAATCCGAGGAGGCAACGCAAATCCTTCCGGGGTCAGAAGGTCGGACCTCGTAAACCAGCGGGCTTCCAAAATTTCATTTGGGTCTATGGTGATGTTTTCCGTGATCGCATCAGCGGTAAAACCCAGCATAATGCTCGCGGGGAAGGGCCAGGGTTGGCTGGAATGGTAGCGCACATTGGCAACCCCGATTCCGGACTCTTCGAACACTTCCCGCGCCACCGCCTCCTCCAGCGTCTCCCCGGGCTCGACGAAGCCGGCGAGCGTTGTAAAAACGCTGCGAAACCTTGCAGGGCGGCCCAACAGCGCACGGTCGCCCTGCGTCACCAGCATGATCACGGCCGGATCCGTGCGGGGAAAATGATGGGCGCAGCAGCCCGTGCACGCCATCACATGCCCAGCCTGCTCGGGCAGGCACGCAGCACCACAGACACCGCAATACCGGTGGCGTGTGCGCCAATGCATCAACCCGCGCGCATGCGCCAGGATCGCCGCATCTTCCGCCGGTAGGAGGCCGCCCACGCGCCGCAAATCCTCGAAGCCCATCTCGCCATGCAGCGGCAAGGGATTATCCAGGCGGCTAAGATCGATCGCGAAAAACGATGCTTCAGCGCCTACGCCAAGCAACGCCCACGGGTTCACCGGCAGCAGATGACGCAGATCGGCGGCCGGCAGCGTGGCCATAGCAGGCGCGCCTGCCGCCATCCCGGACAAAAGATTCTGCCCGCGCCACACCGGTAGAAACCGGGCACCGCCGGCCAGTTGGCCAGCAATCCAGTCGCTGTCTTTCCGGCGCGCGTCCACACGATTGAGAGGATTTCCGCTAAAAAGATTCTTGGGGTGCGGGTGGATATTATGCATGATGCTCTCTTCTGCCACGCCGATGTGCGAAAGTCATAACTTTACGTCGCAAACCGGCGGCAAGGAACCTAACACGTCCAGTATCGTGCAAACGGCGGAGTGAGAAAAGTTTTTTGCTTCCGCCGTGGGGCCTTCGCTTTTTTCACAAGTATACTAACCCAGAAACGCAAGCCCTTTCGTTATGCTTGCGGCTTTTCCAGCCACCTTACACCGTAAACGGATTTTGCTTTTTATAACACTAATCGAGCTTTGTACCTACATGCTCGGCGGCAGCCTCGATCAGGCTGCCGCCGATCGTATGCCGGCGGAAACGCAAGGCCGGGCCTGAGGGAAACAACGTGGAACGGCCGGCGCCGCCGGAATAGGCGCGCGGCGTGACCCTAACGCCAAGCGGCAGAAACACCATTTCGAGCCGCCGGGCGGACCAGGTGTTCCAGGCGCGTTCCGGCGGAATCGTGATATTGCGGAGCACGGGAACCTCGAAGGAAGAATCTTCTTTTCTGAAGAAAAGACGCAAAAGACTTCTATTTCCTGCGCCTGCCGACGAGATGGACGCAGCGGAGGAAGTAAAAGTGTTTTACTTTTTTTCAAAAAAGAAGTCTTAAGTTTCTAGAGCACGGCTAGAACCTGCGCAGTATCGACGATTTCCACCTGATCCGGCAACCGCGTCAGCACGTGCCAAAGCGTCGCGT
>Ga0116226_10005519_pt1 | contig 11296 bp, 9 predicted proteins | sample S1TSphfallax_FD_89692 | JGI IMG/M metagenome (GOLD analysis project Ga0116226, IMG submission 89692) | Host-associated microbial communities from peat moss isolated from Minnesota, USA - S1T2_Fa - Sphagnum fallax MG | ecosystem: Host-associated > Plants > Peat moss > Unclassified | place: USA... | reverse complement strand
CAACCATCAAAAGCAATTGTTGCCAAAAGTAAACATGATTAAAAGTTAACTAAACTTCCCAATGCATATTGTTATTACTAAACAAATATTTAACTAATTTTGGACTTAAATGTTATTTTTGGACTTAACTTGAAATTTGTTTAGGGGCCCAAAACCATTGAATTTTCATATGATTGACACAAAATTGCTTTTTATTTCAATTTTTTTTAACTTCATATTCTCAAATTCGATGTTAATAAACAGAATTTGACCAAAATTACATCTTGCAATAAATTTCCATGAAAACAATTTCTTAGGTTTTAAGAAAAATGGTACCTAGTTCATCAAATTATAACACTAGGAATATCTCTTGGCCACCGGATGTTAATATTATAATAATATTTCTAGAAAAAGGTTGAAACATCTAACTAGATTATTTATTATTAATTTAACTTTCATTTTTAATAATATTGTAGCTTAATATGTAGTCATTACTAATTAACTAGGATTGGGTGGCCATTAAATGTTACTATTACGTAAATGTATTCAAAATTATTTAAAATCATATATTAACTTAAAAGTAACATAAATTTCAACGATACATTCCACATTGAGCTCACATAATTCTTCTTTTGAAAAATCAATTATTATTTTGATCATCAATGACATGATGATAAAAACATTTCATTTAATGTTTTTAGTTGCATATAGTTCACTTCATTCACCACATCAATGTTTGCTTTAGCCTGACTAACATGCACAAATCTAATTGTTATGATGATATTCATAGTTGTATTTTTCCTAACAAGAAATAAAAACGCAATAAAATCAATGTCCACCCATTGCATAGGGTTCATTAAGTTGCATTTCCACTTTCCTTCCCAACAATCTCAAAACAACTCTACATCGTTACATGCTCCTTTCTTAAAAGGCACCCACCACTAAACATGCACCATTTGTTAATGTTCATCATTCGCATCCTTGACCACATCACTATGTGCTCTTCCCATCCATACTAGATACACTTCAAGTTTAGATGGACATGCAAGAAAAAAATCCCTTCATGTAAATCCCTAGTAAAAGGAGTGAAGCTACTGTATTCAAACACAACTTCATGTTTTTAGGCCCACAATACGGAGGGATAACTAGAAATTCAATATCATCAAGGATAAGAACAAATGGAATAAAAAATCTCACATGATTAACTTTCCAATTACTAGTTGGCCAAAAGCTGTCTAACAATACAAAACTTTATTGAAGAATTCATTTTGACAAGCATTCTAAATACCCGAGCCCAATATTCAATATATGGTTTCATGACTCTTGCTACATCTCATCTTTCAAAATATTGAAGTTCCAAAACTCTAAATACTTTGAAATTCCACTATTGATGAATTTTTCTTTCTCTACTAACTTTGAAGCAATTCCCTAAAAAAGGACGGAAAGGAACATGTTTTGGAATTCCACTAGGAAGCTTGGGGTGACCTTGATCATAAAACTTCCACAATCGAATTATAAGGCCAGACACCTTGTATTGCATCATTAACCACCTAGAAAAATCCACAAAAAAACAAAAAAGATGCATGTCTATGTGTCCAACCAATACCTCAACTCCATCTTTCAAATATCCTTGAACCCAAGATTTGAACTCTAGGATTTTTTAAATCAATTGGGGAATGAATGGTCATTCTTGTGAAACCATAAATGTTTTCATCAAATCTACTAACACATAGTTATTATGTTCTTTCAATTTTGTTGACAAGTAGCCAAAATTTCCATCAATGTCTTCATGTGTATGACCAACAATAAGAAATCCCAACTAAACCTCTTGAAAGACCTCCTTCATTATTAATAATGACAAAAAAAACAAGCAAGTGCCGATTTTTATTGTCCTTCACATAGTTATCCATTTGAAGCAATAACTTTTCGACCAATGGTTTTGCACCAACAACTTGTTCAAGTGCCTTTAATGACTTCAAACATTGTGAACTCCCTCACATTAGCTACTCAAATAATTCATTTTGTAGCTCATGGTCAAACAACCTTTGTGATTCACAAATAGGATCCTTTTCCAAAGTTCGTAGTAGATGCAAAAGAAATCCAATTGTGAAATTAGGTTCATTGGGCCACAATTTATTTAAGTATTGAACAAATGCCAATCATCACCATGCCCATGAGCAATCATTCCACTCAACATTATTGGTAATTGACCTAGCCCAACAACCATCTTATTTTTCACTTGCAACCTTGGTAAAACAATCTTTGAATGATCCATCTTATTGTGAATGATACACAAAAACTCCTCCTTTGATTGAATGGACTCGGCTTTCCAACAGTGGTAAAGATGTTTACATGACTTTTAATGCTTGTTATCGCTTTTGGATTTCAATTTATGTTCCTAGGCATTGGCACTAGTTTTTCCAACTTTGGATATTAGGTATTTCAAAGATTCGCATACAACATATTTTGCGAAGGTTGAACCTTTTTTTTGCACATCAACATTTAGACGGTATTTTCTCCTCAACCAACTCATAGTAGATTGAAATACCTCATCAATATTTAACTCCTTATTAATCTACAATATCACGCCCCAAAAAAAAAAGTTTAGATGAAAAAACCTACAAAACTCTATTTGCATTAACAAGACACAAGCAGAAAAATACGACATAAATAATTTTACAAACATAACAAGGATGCAAAATTTGACTCCACCTCATTTTTCCTTTTTCAAATAGTTTTCCAAGTGTTCAAAATTAGAAGCCGAACATCTTGGTTACCATTCCCAATTCCCTTCATTTGGAGCGGCATTACATCAACGCACTAATTAATCAACAATTGAACATTGCTTTTAACCTACCCAGTTGCTACTTGTCATTTCTTCATTCCAACATTTCCATGTGACCTTTACCTTGTCCCACATTTACTATCTTTTTTGTAAAATAGGTATGAAGATTGTGAAATCTAAACAATCGTATACCATGTTGCTTCACAAATTTCAACATCTTGTATTCTAACAAACCTCTATTTTTTTACTCCAACACTCTGGTGCAATCTTTTAGGAATATCCAAAATATGCACTTTTGAACAACAAGTTCCAAAACTCTTGTCGCACAATTGACCTCTTCTCACAAACGAAATACTAACAACAATTGAAAAAACAACAACTATTTGAACTCATAACACAAACTAACTCACTACTTAATAGTCAATCAATCTTTGAAATGGAAGCCTCATGTCTTAATTCCCTTTGTTTTTTCTTCACACCTACAACTCCTTTTTCATCCTTTTTTGACACATGATGTTCATCATATCCAATAAGCAATGATGATAAAGAATGACCATCAAGAATTGTTCATGACTGAGGCCACCTCCATATTGACATTATCTATGATTAATCCTTTAGATAGTTCAAAATTGTGACCCCAATGTCAATTTCACCAAGATCATCGTCCAAAACAGGCTCCCTTGGGTCATAGGCAACAATCTTCCCTTCAACAACAATCTTTCCAACATTATTCACCAACTCACATTTCTCCCCCACCACTTCATTCTTTTCATACAAGGAACATTCTTCATTCCCTCTTGGGGTGTAGTCATACTAACATATACCAAAAGAAGTTGTAACCACTATTTATTTTTTGAACTTTGGATTATAAAATAATAATAATAATATATAGAATATTTTTTATAAAATTTTATTGTTAATACATTATATGCATATCATAAAAATTTGGAATCAATTTAATAAATGAGAAATATGTATAAGGACTTTTAATCTCTTGTAACCATTACTTAAAAGTTGCATAAAAGTAGCTTAAATGCAGTTTTGACATTAAAAACACAAATTGAAAATAAATTTTTAATGACATATTTTGGGATTTTTAAAAGTACACACCTTAACATATAGTTTTTTTTTTAAATTAACACTTTAATGTTTTTTCAAAAGATGTATTAAAAACATTCTAAGAATAAAGTAGTGGTCTAAGGGGCAAGTGTGGCTCCTAATAACATGGTTGGACCCCTTGCATATTTTTTTCACCTCTTAACATTTGTTGAAGGACCACCCTCTTCCATACCTTTAGAAATTTTTGTGTTGTCCTCTGAGCTAACCTCCTGAACCCCCACCATGTGCACCCCATTTGTAGAGGAAAAAATTATAGTGTTCTCTTTTAAATTAACCTTTCAACCCTCCTCCGTAGGCGTCACATTTGTAGATCTTTCCTCCCTGAGCAACCCCATGTGATCTTCCACAATAAACATTGACTTCTAGTGACAACCCAACCATGATACATCTGTCACTGGCCAGTGATCAATCTAAATGATGTCAGTTACTAGCTATTTCAAAATCCAAGGGCCCACACGAGGAAATTCAAGGTATGTTTGTTGTAGCCAATGACAAATTGGCCACAAACCCATCCACATTAATGTTCATTGGTTTGAGCATTGGTTTAATGCAATTGTCACAATTGATAGTTACTTTTTAATTAACTTTTTTTTTGCACCTTCAATTAGTAATTTTAAAAAATAAATCAACCAATCAACATGTCGAACTTTTTATTTAATCGTAATCTTTCAATTAATACATTGATTTGAAAAAGCTATAATGAACTATTGAAGGGTGTAGCCATGATTAATTTTAAATTCCAATGTGCATATACACACCCTCAAGAATTGGTTCCATGAATAAGCTTGATCCACGTTCTCATTTTGGGCCATTTTTTTTAGTTATTACAATTATGCAAATGTTGTTGGCGGTGACACAAGGATCTAGGATCTTTATTTGTCAATTTAGACATTATAGAACACACGTGGCCATATTATATTTTTGCTTGGAGTGAATTAGGATGTTCCACGTCAAAGTTTTAATTTTTGTTTGATTATTTGTTAATTAAATTGAATTTTAATTAGCTTCAAAGGACTTTAAATATAATCTTTTATAAGTTTCATCTTTTGGACACACCATGGGACTAATGTTTTGTATCAAGCAAATCATGTTCACCTACATGGTGGCTTTTTGTAAAATTTTCAAGTTTACATTTTATATGGGTTTTTTTTTTGTTTTGCATATTTTTGAACACCCATGCATCCAATTTGTTTTCATGGACTAAAAAGTTTTTGGTAAAAGGGAGTCGACAAGGGATTTTAAAGGACAATTTCTTTTAGCTTGTATATTTTTAGACAACAACACAACCAAATTTTTCATGTAGGGCAAATCAAGATGACCCACATGGTCAAATTGCGCCAAATTTTGAGTATAATTTTTTTAAATCATAAATTTAATATTGGCAACAAGAAAATTTTTGTTAGTGTTTCCAAGTTCCTTTTATCAACATTGCATGTTCGATGTTGTCTTAGTGTTGACATTTTTTCTTGAATGCCTAATCATCGTTCATTTGCTCTTTGCCTTTTTTGATTTTCCAACCTTCACCCCTTTGGATCTTGCCTGGTCATTGTTCATTTGCTCTCTTCCATTTTTTATTCTCCAACCTTCGCCTCTTTGGATCTTGTCATCAAACTTGTTCATTGTGTAAGATTTTGATTATGCATTTCTGAGTTGATGGGATTATGTACACATGTAAACCAACTCCTCAAGCTAATGGAATTTTGTATGCATGCATTAGATTTTTGTTGTGTTTAAAATTCATTTTGGAAGAATAGTGGTTGTAATCATCATTCAAGAAAACGCGATTTTTTAGAAGGCCAACTTCATTGAAGTGTCCACATTGACCCAAAGGTATGTCCATTTTGACTACAAGTTTAGGGCATGAAAATTGCATGTTACATGTGACCAATACATTTGAAAAATATATTTGACCAGTATATTTGACTAAAGTGACCTTTTTGACCAAGTGGCAAGTTGAAGATTTGGTCAAAATGGACAAATGTCCATCAAAATGGCCATGGTTTACTCAAATTAGCCATATTGAATGGATAGGGTTTAATCAAATTGACCGTCCTAATTTGACACTTAGTCAAATTGGCCACTATGATTTGACACTTAATCAAATGAACCATATTCATTTGATGAGTTAACCTACTTGTTAAGCCTAAGCTACCTACTTAACCTAACATAACTAGTAAATTAAGCTAGGCCTAAACTACCTATCTAGCTTAGCATAATTAATAAGCTAATAAGCTACTTGATAAGTAATAACCTAATTAATAGCCTAGCTAAGTAACCTAACCAAAACCTATCTAGTAGGTTACCTAGGATGTAGCTTAAAACTATTAAATAGCCTATAACTAAGTAGTGTAAGCCTTCTAGGTGGGTATCCTAGGTGACCTAGGCTTACTAAGTAGACCTATTACCCATATAGGTCACCTACTAACCTACACCTACTATAGGTATGTAGCCTAGGCCTATAGGTAAATAACATAAGCCACCTAGACCTAGCCTATCCTACTAATTAAGTAAGTAGCTTAGGGCCACCTAGGCTTACTAGGTAGGTAGGTACCGAACTATTGTTACCTAGGTACATATGTAGTTTAACCTAGGCTACCTAGGTATGTATGTAGCCCAACCTAGGCTATTTTGGTAGGTATATAGATTAACATAGGTTACTTAGGCCTATTAGGTAGGTATGTAGCTTAACCTAGGCCTATTAGGTAGGTACGTAGCTTAACCTAAGCTACCTAGGTAGGTATAAACATAGACTTAATAGGTACCTATAAAGCTAAATAGATTATAACCTATATGTTACCTAAGTACATGCATTTATTAATAGGTACATCTTAACTACTTATAACCTACATATTTATGTAAGTAGTGTAAAAAAATTCAAGTTCATTTAGTGCAATATGTTGAAAAAAAATTCATGAAAGTTGATTACAATATGCTAGTCCAACATCATGTTTATTACAATATGTTGTGCAAAAAAGTCACCTTATGGGGTGGTGGTGCAATGATTATGGACTTGACTCTTTAACATGGAAATGAGGAGTTCAAGTCCCCACACTTACAACCTAGGCTATCTTGGCTACTTAGGTGACCTAATTAGGTAGCCTAGGTTGCAAAACTTGTTAAACCACCTTGCCTTGGCTACTTGGCCTAGCCTAGGGGGCTCGGGCTAGCCCAAGTGGCTTGGTCTAACCTAGGTGGCTAAGCTAGGTGGCCTAGCCTAGGCATAGGACATAAAGTTGGTAGGTAAATAAGTAAATTAGGTTATTAATTAGGTAGGTAGGTAGGTACGATAATTAATTAATTAAGTTTTTCATATTAATTTTAAATAAAATAATTTAAATAACATATATTTTTGGTTGTTGCCTAAATTATATTATTATCATGGTGATTCAATAAAAAAACCTAGTTAAAAAAACCTAGTAAAAAAGACCAACAAAAAAAACACAATCAAAATGGTCAAGTCCAAATCGAATTGTCCAAAATGGCACTTCGGTCAAGTTGGACATGGGGGTAAAACAACCACATGGGGGGTTTTTTTACAAAAAAATTTGGTCAAAAAAGCTAGGATTTCTTGTAATGCATGGTGGTACTAGTTTTCTTATGGTTATGTTTGGTTTGAAGGTTCGATACATGTGCAAATGGCAAACATCAAGGCACAACAACAAAAGGCCAAGTTTATTAAACATGGGCTTAAAATAAGAGTTAAACACGTAGCAAAGTTGGTTGAAATAAAAGCAACAAATCTTGTGCAAACTGAAGTTGCAGAGGAAGAAATTAGAGCTTAAAAAACATAACCACCTCCTCCAACACATTGTCAAATTCAAATTCTGAGGTCGTTTCATTACATCAATGCCTCAATGAATATATTTCTTCCATTTCGTTCAATTTTTCAATGTTGAACATAATTTATTACTTACATAATCAAAAAATAATATCATACTTATGGTTAACATAATTCCTATGTACTACCTTACCAAGGATTTAAATCTTCTTTATTTTCATTAATATAACTTAACTAAATTAATCTTCTACTAATTATGATTAATGTTAATAACACGTTAATTAACCTTGATTAAAAATTTTAATATTAAGATTACCCTTCCCTCGTGTATAGCCAAGAAGGAGAATTGGGTAGTTGCTTGATTCTACTTCCCATTTTTTAAATGAGAAGGAAAATCAAACAATTGCTCACTTCTCTTACCCTTTATTTTTTGTGGAAGGAAAATCCGGGTAGGTGCTAGATTCTCCTTCCCTGTCTTAGTGGGAAATCTGAATTAGGTAGCCGCCCAATTCTCCTTCCTTGTTTTTGTGGTGTAAAAGGTTTAACATGTTTCATGAATTAGGAAGGCACTTCGTTTTTCATTGTTTCTATGAACTAGTTTTCGGAAACAATTTTAAATAAGCTTTGACTAAGTCAATGTTTTATTTTTATTTTCAATATGTTTATGTGTTGGAAAATATTGAAGGTTGGAGTTTTTGAGTTTGACAAATTATTCCACTTCACCTAAATGTGAGACGTGAATGTCATAATGAAGGATGGGGATTCTACTTTTGAAAGGTGGAGATCCGATTGATTTGTGGTACTCAAGAAGTCATAGGGAATGAATTTTGTGTTGGTCATGGGAGATGCAAAGAAGCCAATTTGATTATTGTACATGGTTCCAACAAACCTAAGAATTATATTTAGTGGTTGTGGAAATTATTTTCCAACATTTCCAGAATTTGATGTTATTGTTTCCAAATCCTTGTGGAATATTTGTTGGATATTCTGTGTGGTTAGATTGCTTTTAGCTAATGAAAGATGTATCATGGTTGGGTTGTTGTTGGCAGTTGGTGTCTATTGTGAAAGATCACACATGGTTGCTAAGGGAGGAAAGATCTAAAAATGCAATACCCATGGAGGAGGCTCAAAAGGTTAATTTACAAGAGAATGTTAAAATTGTTTCCTCTACAAATGGGGCGCAAATGGAAGAGGCTTGGGAGGCTAGTTCAAAGGAGAATATTATAATTTCTTAAAGTATGGAGTAGGGTGGTCTGTCAACAAATGTAAGAGGTGAAGAAGATATGTAAGAAGGAATGAAAAATGGTCCTTGTATGAAAAGAATGGAGTAGTGTGGCAAAAAGTGTGAATTGGTGAATCATGTTGGAGAGGTTATTGCTAAAAGGAGGATTGTCATTTATGACCCAACCTATTTTGGACGATGATCTTGGTGAAATTGATATTCAGGTCAAAATTTTCAATTGTCCAAAAGATCAATCATAGATAATGTCAATATGGAAGTGGCCTTTTTCACGAACAATTCTTGATGGTCATTATTTATTATCATTTCTTGTTACATATGATGAACATCATGTGTTGAAAGAGGATGAAAAAGGAGTTGTAGGTGTGAAGAAAAAATTACATTTTTTTGAAAAAAAAACAAAGGGAATTAAGACATGAGGCTTCCATTTCAAGGATTGATCAACTATTAAGTAGTGAGTTAGTTTGTGTTGTGAGTTCAAATAGTTGTTTCTCTTTCAATTATTGTCAATATTTTGTTTGATGGTGATGTGCGAAAAAGAAGTTCAACCTTCGCAAAATTCACTATATGTGAATATTTGAAAGACCTAATATCTAAAGTTGGAAAAAACAGTGATAGTGCCAAGGAGCATGAATTGAAATTGAAAAGGCATAACAAGCATCAAAAGTCATGTAAAAATCTTTACCACAATTGGAAAGCCAAGTCCATTCAATCAAATGAGGAATTTTTGTGTATCATTCATGATAAGATGGATCATTCAAAGATTGTTTTACTAAGGCTACAAGTGAAAAGTAAAATGGTTGTTGGGATGGCTCAATTGCCAATAACGTTGATTGGAATGATTGCTCATGGGCATGGTGATGCTTGACATTTGATCAATACTCAAATGAATTATGGCCTAATGACCTTAATTTCATAATTGGATCTCTTTTACGTTTATTACAAACTTTGGAGAAGGAACATGTTCGTGAGTCGCAAAGGTTGTTTAATCATGAGCTACAAAATGAATTCTTTGAGCAGCTAATGCAAGGGAGTTCATGGTGTTTAAAGGCATTGAAGGCACTTGAACAAGTTGTTGGTGCAAAACCATTGCCCAAAAAGTTATTGTTTCAAATGGATAATTGTGTGAAGGTCAATAAGAATTGACACTTGTTTTTTTTTTTTGTCATTATTAATAATGAAGGAGATCTTTGAAGAAGTCCAATTGGGATTTCTTGTTGTTGGTCATATGCATGAAGACATTGACGGAAATTTTGGCTACTTGTCAAGAGCATAATAACTATGTGTTAACAAATTTGATGAAATCATTTATGGTTTCACAAAAATAGCCATTCATTCCACAATTGATTCAAGAAATCCTAGATTTCAAATCTTGGGTTCAAGGATATTTGAAAGATGGACTTGAGGTATTGGTTGGACACATAGACATGCATCTATTTCAATTTTTTATGGATTTTTCTAGGTGGCTAGTGATGTAATATAAGGTATTTCCAACATATTCAATATGGAGCCCCAAAGATGGCCCTACAATTCAATTGTGGAAGTCTGATGATTAGGGTCGCCCCAAGCTTCCTACTGGAATTCCAAAACCTATTCCTTTCTGTCCTATTTGGGGGAATGATGCTTCAAAGTTAGTAAAGAAAGTGCAATTCATCAATAGTGGAATCTCAAAGTACTTAAAGTTTTGGAAGCTCAATATTCTGAAAGATGAGATGTATGCAAGAATCATGAAGCCATATATTGAATATTGGGAGGGTATTTTAGAATGTTTGTCAAAACCAATTCTTCAATAAAGTCTCATATTGTTAGAAGGCTTTTGGCAAATTACTAATTGGAAAGTTGATCACATGAGATTTTCTATTCCATCTGATCCTATTTTTGATGATATTGAAGATCTAGTTGTGGGCCTAAAAACATGAAGTTGTCATTGAATTTAGTAGCTTTACACTGTTTTTAAGGATTTACATGAACGGGATTTTCTTCTTGCATGTTCATCTAAACTTGAACTGTATCTAGCATAGATGGGAAGAGTGCATAATGGTCAAGGATGCAAATGATGAGCATTATTGAATGGTGCATGTTCAGTGGTAATGCATATCCAGTATTTTAATTTGAAAATATAAAAATAATTAGAATATTATTCTATGGAATAACCAATATATGGGACCATATATTAAAAATACCAGATAAGGACTGAGAATGGGGTTGTTTTGGACATACGAAGGCCTGCTGTGAGGTGGGAACTGAATGTCCAGAACTGCCCCTTGTCGGTTCTTATTCTACGCAGAACACCCCTCCTGCGCCCAAGTTGAACTCCTGGTTAAAACTCTAGGATGTGAACTGCAAATATTTCAACATTTTTGGTAGTCAAATGTAGGTATATGAATTTCAATTT
>Ga0116226_10005518_pt1 | contig 11296 bp, 12 predicted proteins | sample S1TSphfallax_FD_89692 | JGI IMG/M metagenome (GOLD analysis project Ga0116226, IMG submission 89692) | Host-associated microbial communities from peat moss isolated from Minnesota, USA - S1T2_Fa - Sphagnum fallax MG | ecosystem: Host-associated > Plants > Peat moss > Unclassified | place: USA... | reverse complement strand
TGAAATGATGCTTGATAGGCGGGTTCGACGACATCGAAGGTCTCCCATGCTCACCAGCGCCGCCACCGGCCTGACTGGACGGGGCGGCGCGGGCGGCGGTTTCAGTTGAGCAGGCGGCGACGGAGCTGCGAGAGGCGGTTCTTGACCGTACCCTCGGCAAGGCCGAGTGCATCGGCGATCTCGCCATGGCTATGGCCGAGCCCGACCATCTCCGCCAGCCGCCAGTCGGCATCGGACACTCTCGCCCGGATACGCTCCAGGGCCTGCCGCGCGCAAAGGCCGTCATGGGCGGAGGGCAGAAGGTCCGGCGTGGCGAACGCGAACTCGGCTAAAGCGATCGAGCGGCGGCGGTGCTTGGCGGTCCGGTTTCCGGCCAGAACATTGAGTTTGTTGGCGATGTCGGGGAGCGGGAGGGCCGGCGCCTGAAAGAGCAGGTCGAGCGCGGCATCGGCGGCTTCGTCGGCCGCCCAGTAACGAGGGCTGATTTGGTGGTGGTCGGTGGCACGCTGCACGCGTGCAAACAACGCCCAATGGGGGCTTGATGTCATGTCGATCGTCCTATGGTTCTGCCGGCGCTATTGCCGGGCAGGTTTTCCGGTCAGGCCCGTGCCGTACCTGTCTCGCCCCGAGTGCAGGGACATTTTGCCCTGCAGCCAGAGATGATCGAGCTGTTGCGGTCGATTCCCTCGCGAAAAAAATTTAATAACACTAACGCGCATTAACTTCCAGCGGGGCCGATCGAAACCGGCCCCGCTGGCGAGTCAGTCAGCTCGCCTGGAGCTGGACACGCAGATTGTCCGACCACTGACGGCGCAGCGTATCGAACAGCTCGCGCCGCTCATCGCCATCACTACCTGCGGTCATCTGCCCCTGCGTGCGCGCAAGGCTCAGAAGCAGCAGCTGGAGCGAGACCACGACCTCATTGGCCTCGCAATCGACCGGGCCTTCGGCATTATCGTCATCGACACCTTCGACGCTGGCAGTCGCGACCAGCTTCACCAGCGGCTGATAGAGCTTGGTGTAGAAGGGATGCGCTGTGTTCAGGGTCAGGATGACTTTCCCGTACTTATAGTCGGCATGGTAGAAGGGCCAATATTCGTCATGCTTGAACTGAGTGAGATAGGTCGAGGCCTGCACCCGTTCGAACGCCTGCTCGTCGGTCTCGCCATCGCGCTTGAGCGCGGCAGCTAGCCCCCGCAGGTTTTCGGCCAACATGGCCTTCTCCTCGGCAGTCTGTGGCGCGGGTGCAGGAAGCTGGCGACCCTGCAGCGCATCAGTCGCGCTGGCACGGCGTTCGGCCTCACCTGCAGGGCTCGTCGACGTATCGCTGCCGCCCGCCACGCGTGAGGCGGCAATGCTTTTGCGGACCGCCTGAATGTCTTCCCGGATGGTCTGCATGATCGTGTCGTAGACGAACTTCTTTGGGCGGACGCCCTGCTTGTTCATCGCGACACCGAACGCCTCGTCGAGCTCGGCCGGGAAGTCGATTTGCAGCCGCATCCACTTGGTGTCGCCATGCGCGCGCATACCAAGCGCGGCGATCGGACCAGCATGAACCTCGCGATCGGCGCGCATGAACGACACCTGGAAATCGTCATAGACGCCCATGTCGCTCTTCAGCACCTTTTTGGGCAGCTGCTCCCATTCCTCGATCGGCAGGCGGTAGAGGCGAACGGAGACTGGCGCCTTATTTGGGCTGCCCTCGGCAAGCGGCACCTCGATCCGCGCCCAGCTCTGCACCAGCCGGCTACGCTTTTCTTCCAGCCCCTCCACCCTAGCGTGACGCGCCGACAGCATCCAGAAGGTCGGATCGACCGCCTCGAGACGGCGATTGTTGACAAAGATCGCCACGCCCTTCTCGATGTACTTGCGGTAAACCCGTGCCATCTCCTTGACTGCGTGATCGACCAGCGTCTTCGCCGACTTATAGGTCAGCCGATCGCAGTCGGGCATCATGACGATCGTGCCGTGGCTGCCGAGCCGCGAATAGACATCGTCCTCGCTCTGCGCGAGCAGGTCTTGCGTCTCATTGGGGTTTTTGGGATAGACCATCGGGCGTGAGACGATGCGCGTGATGCTCGACGGCAGCTCCGCCAGGAATTCCGGCTCGGGCAGCTCGATCAGGTTCGAGCGATTGTTGCTGATCTCGTTGACGTCGAGGATCATGCGGTAGAAGGCGCGGTTGTCCTGCCAGGAATAGAGTTCCATCACCGGGCTCATCGACAGCGCCGCAGCTTTCATGCCGACACCGTAGCGGCCGATGCTCGAGCGGTTCTCATAGACCATCGAGCCGCCAAACGAGGTCGCGACCTGAAGGACATGCGGCGCCATGCCGCTGCCATTGTCGACGATCATCACGTCGACGCTTTTCGAGGCCTTTTCCTTCTGTTCGTGGAAATAGACGCGCACCTCGCTCGCATCCCACTGCAGCGAATTGTCGACATGCTCGCAGACGGCCGAGATCGTGTCGTTGTAGCCGACGTCGCGCAGCGAGTTGACCAGCGTCTGGCCGAGGAACAATGGCACCTTGGTGCCTTCCTTAAGGATGCGCTGCAGGACGGCGCGGCCGCCCCTTGGCGCGGCATTGCCCCAGCTGTGATAGGGGTCGCCGCCGATCGCGGGCGTGGCGGTGGTGTCGGTATCGTTCAACATTGTTCTTCCTTCCCATGGTTGGTGACGCGCTGTTGCGTCACGGGATGAGGCAGGCTTCATGCCCACCTCACTCATTAAAGTGGACGAACCGGGCAAAGGTCACCACGATTTTGCGGTCGGCGCGCATGTTTTTGTTCCGCAGCGAGGCACCGCCCTGTTAAGGGGCCGCAACCCGGACGAGACGTAGGGCACCGACACGGCCCCCTGCGCGCCGCGAACAGCCGCGACAGCCGGGGATCAGTTGCGCGGACCCTCGGTCATGAACGCGGCGTATCTTGCGCTGTGTCGTCACCCCTGCCGAACGGTTCGTCAAGAAGGACTGCGCGTGTGAACTGCTATCGATTTTCCGCGATCAAGGGCGTCCAGGCCGGCCGCGCCTATTTCGTCATCATGGTGCCGTTCAGCGCGGTGCAGCCACTCTTCCGCTTTGATGAGGCCGAACTACCGCCTGAGCTGACCGCGCAGCGCGAGGTCACCAAATCGCGCATCCCCGTGCTCGCGCGTTACATCGTCGACAACGCTGAAAGTTATGTGCTGTCGGCGCTATCGGCCTCGATCGACGGCAACTTCCGATTTCTGCCTGCCGGCGACGGCGATGCGCAGCGCAACGTCGGCACCCTCGAGGTCGACATGAACGCCACGCTGGTGATCAATGACGGGCAGCATCGCCGCGCAGCGATCGTCGAGGCGCTGCGCGAACGTCCGTATCTCGCGCATGAGACGATAGCAGTGACGCTGTTTCCGGATCGCGGGCTCGGCCACGCCCAGCAGATGTTCGTCGACCTCAACCAGCACGGCGTCAAACCATCCAAGTCGCTGCGAATCTTCTTTGACGCCCGTGACGGCGATGCGCAAGTCACGAAAGCGGTGATTGATGCGGTGCCGCTATTCCAACACCTGACCGACCTCACGCACGTCACCCCCAAAGCCGGGTCGCGCAAGCTGTTCGGGCTGTCGAGCGTGCATATCGCGGTTAAGACGCTAATCGCGGAGGCTGGGCTTTGTGGCGACGCCGCGATTGATGCCGCCATCGCCTACTGGCTGGCGGTCTGCGAGAACATGCCCGACTGGCAAGCGGCGGCGCGGCTCGACATCCTGCCTGCCGAATTGCGGCGCGATACCGTGCATGCGCATGGCCTAGCACTCGAGGCGCTCGCGATCGTCGGTGCGCGCTTGCTCGATGCCTATCCGGGCAACTGGCAGGCCCGGCTCGCTGGGCTTCAGGGTCTCGACTGGTCGCGCGCCAACACGAAGCTTTGGGAAGGCCGGGCGATGGTCGGCGGCAAGGTCAATCGCTCGCGCACCAGCGTTTTACTCACAGCTGAGTTGATCTGGAGCCGGATCGGGGCGCAATCGGGTGGCGCCCCGGCTCAAGCCGTCCTACAGTAAGACAGGGGTCGGGAGGCCAAGTCTTTTTAGGTAGATTCGAGTGACATGACAGGCAACGCAGCAGGGGCCGCACACGCCCTTTACGACGATATTCGAGAGATTTACCTGGCCGACGCGCGACCCTGGGTGGTGGGGTATTCCGGAGGCAAGGACTCGACAACCGCGCTTCAGCTGATCTGGACCGCGATTTCTCGCCTTCCGCCCGAAAAGCGGGTGAAACCAATCTATGTGATTAGCTCGGACACGCTGGTCGAGACGCCGGTCGTGTCCCGCTATATCGACGTCACGCTCGAAAAGATCGCCGCCGCCGCGACGGCGCAAGCGATGCCGGTGATTGCCCACAAGGTCGTCCCGGACGTCGACAAGAGCTTCTGGGTGAACATGATCGGCCGCGGCTACCCCGCGCCGTCGCGCCGCTTCCGCTGGTGCACCGAGCGGCTCAAGATCGAGCCGGCCAACGATTTTATTAAGAGCCGGGTCGCCGAGTTCGGCGAGGTAATCATGGTACTGGGAGTGCGCTCGCAGGAATCGGCGACGCGCTCGCAGGTCATGTCGCTACACCGCATCGAAGGCTCGAAGCTGTCGCGCCACTCGTCGCTTCTGAACGCCTTCGTCTACGCACCGATCGCCGACTTCTCGACCGATGACGTCTGGACGTATCTTCTCCAGAACCCATCGCCCTGGGGCAGCGACAATCGCGATCTCGTCGCGATGTACCGCAACGCCGCCGCGGGTGAATGTCCGCTGGTGGTCGACACGTCGACGCCGTCGTGCGGCAATTCGCGATTCGGATGCTGGGTCTGCACCGTCGTCGAGCGCGACAAGGCAATGGAGGCAATGATCGACAGCGGCGAGGAATGGCTAACCCCGCTCCTGGAATTTCGCGACAAACTTTCAGAGACGCAGAAGCCCGAGCTCAAAACGCGATACCGCGATTTTCGGCGCCGCACCGGCAAGGTGCAGTTCATCGGCGAAACCGACCGCGTCATGCCCGGGCCATACACCATGGACTTCTGTCGCGAGCTGCTGCGCGGTCTCTTGCAGACGCAGAAGGATGTCTCCGCCGACGCACCGGTCGGCGAGGCGCCGATCCTGATCCACGAGGCCGAATTGCACGAGATCCGTCGTCTTTGGCGAACCGAGCGCGGCGACTGGCCAGACAGCGTACCGCGGATCGTGCGCGAGGTGATGGGCCGCGACTATGACTGGGTCGCCGAAGATACCGTAGCGTTCACCCAGGACGATAATGAATTGCTCGATACGATCTGCGCCGAACATGATGTGCCGACCGAACTCGTCGTCAAGCTGCTCGATGTCGAGCGCGCGTCGCACGGGCTCAAGCGCCGTCATGCCGTCCATACACGGATCGAGGATGTGTTTCGGCTCGAGTGGCGCGATCTCGAGACCCTGGTTGCCGAACGCCGCCAGATGCTTGGCGTTACCTGCAACGAAATAGCTGCAATCGATGACGACGAGGAGAATGATGACCTCTTCTCGTCTGGCCCCGAGCGGGGGGATGAGCTATGATCTTGCGCTCTATCCATCTCGAGAATTTCGGCCTTTATGCCGGGCGCCAGACCATGGACCTCAGCCCGCGCGGCAAGCCCGTCATACTTGTCGGCGGTCGAAATGGCGCTGGCAAGACCACTTTGCTTGAGGCCGTCCGGCTCGCGCTCTACGGACGCCGAGCGCTCGGTATCCGCGTCGCCCAGTCGGAATACGAGACCTATCTGCGCCGTCGCCTCCATGCCGGCAGCGGCGCCGACCAGCCGAGCGTCGCCTCCGTCGGGCTCGATTTCGACTATACTGAAGGCGGCATCGTCCACCGCTACCGCGTGATCCGCCGCTGGACGGTGAAGGGCAACAAGGCCGCCGAGACGCTGGTGCTCGAGAAAGATGGCTCTCCGGTCACCTCGGTGCCACGGGATGAATGGCACGGTTTCCTCCAGGAGCTGATCCCGCCTGGCGTCTCGCAGCTGTTCTTCTTCGACGGCGAGAAGATCGCCGAGATCGCGCATGACGGTCCCGACGAGGGCTTGGCCGAAGCCGTGCGCGGCCTCCTCGGTATCGAGCTGGTGTCGCGGCTGCGCACCGACCTTGGTCTCTATCTCGCGCGCCATGCCAAGAGCGAAGATCGCAAAGCGGCCGATGACTACGAGGCGTGTGTCCGCGAGATCAGCAGCGTTGAAACCGAGGCCGGACGCATGCTTGAGGAGATCGCCGAGCTCCGGTCAGCACGCGACGGGCTCGCCCGCACTGCCTATAACGTCCGGCAGCGCTTCGTCGCCGAGGGCGGGGACGCTGCTAATCAGCGCGCGGCGCTCGAGGCCGCGCGCACCGAAGTCGTTGCACAGATTGCGCGCCGCGAAGGCGAGCTCAAGGATCTCGCCGGCGGGCTGTTACCCTTCGCGATGGCGCCCAAGCTGATCGCCCGCTTTGCCGAGGCGCTCGGCCATGCCGGCGATCCCGGCGTCGAGAATGCGCTTGCCTTGCTGCGCGGCCGCCTGCTTGAATGGCGGGCAGGCGGTGAGCCGGAGCGCAAGGCGAGCTGGAAGGACGGGCATTGGCACGATCTCGAAAGGTTTCTTGCGTCCGACGCCGCGGTCCCGGGTAACGCCGCGGTCGCCTGGCTGGAACTCGGGGAACGCCGCAGCCTGCTCGGCCGGCTCGAGGAGGTTCGCGACCGGGTGGGTGCACGTGCGCGCCTGCTGGTCGCAGATCTCGACGCCCATGCCAATCGCCTGCGCGAGATCAACGCCGAGCTCGTCCGCGCCTCGGGCCAGGCCGCCGGTGTCGTGCTTGACGAGTTGGTCGAGGCAGAGCAGCAATTGGGCGCGGCAGAAGCCCAGCTGAAGGCGCGAACCGAAGAGCTGCGCGTCCTCGAATTCCGCAAGACCGCGCTCCTGCGCGACAAGCGCAAGCTCGAACAAGTTCAGCAGGAATCCCGCGATGCCGAGGGCCGTACGAGCCTCGCACAACGCGTTGGCACCGTGCTTCAGCGCTATGAAGATGGCCTGCTCGACCTCAAGATCGCGCAGCTCAAGACCGCCTTCGTGGAGCGGTTCAACCACCTTGCCCGCAAGGAAGCCTTCGTCGCCGACATCCGCATCGACCGCGCCACGCTTAATGCCGTGCTGATTGATGCGCACGGTCGCGAGCTCCCGAAGTCAAGCCTCTCGGCGGGCGAGGAGCAGGTCTATGCGATTGCAATGCTCTGGGCGCTCGCCCATACAAGTGGCCGGCAATTGCCGATGATTATCGACACGCCTCTCGCTCGGCTCGATACCGAGCATCGCACCGCTCTGGTCGAGCGCTATTTTCCCGAGGCGAGCCACCAGGTGGTCGTGCTGTCGACCGATACCGAAATCGACGACGCACTACTCGAGAAATTGGGGCCGAAGGTGTCGCACAGCTATCGGCTCGACTATGACCATCAGGCGCGTGCGACGCGTGTGCTGCCGGGCTATTTCGGCGACGAGGAAGGGCCGGTAGATGCGCTTTACCAAGCTTAAGATCTCAGCCGACGCGACCAGCCGCCTCCGTTCACTCCGGCAACGCACCGGACTCACCCCCAATCTTCTTTGCCGCGCTGCGATCATGCTGTCGCTCGAGGAAGGGCCGGTCGGCGGCGGCGCCACCCCGGACGAGGATGGCCAGGAATTCAATGCATATACGCTGACTGGCGACTATAACGGTCTGATTGCCGCGCTGCTACGCTTCGTTGAGGAAGTCGAGACCGGAAGCGAACCGCTAACCAACGACACGCTGCTCGGGCGCCTGCGCTCCCATATCCACCGCGGCGTCGCGACGCTCGCGGTACGCGCAAAGTCCCCGGCCGATGTCGCGCGCCTCGCGATGGCGGCATGAGCCACGCCCAGCCGATCTATCTCGACAACAACGCGACCACACGCACAGACCCGCGCGTGGTCGAGGCGATGCTACCTTATTTCACCGAGGATTTTGGCAATCCTTCGAGCGTCGAGCATCAGCACGGCAATCGCGCCCAAAGCGCGGTCAAGCGCGCGCGCGAGCAGGTGGCGGCGGCAATCTGCGCGCGCGAAGGCGAGATCGTCTTCACCGGGAGCTGCACCGAGGCCAACAATATCGCGATTCTCGGCGCCGCTTATGCGCAGCCCGACAAGAAACATCTGATCACCAGTGCGATCGAGCACCCGTCCGTGCTCGAGCCGATGCGCGCGCTCCAACGCCAGGGCTGGTCGCTCGCCATCCTGCCCGTCGACCATTCCGGCCGCGTCTCGCCCGAGGCGGTGCAGCAAGCGCTTCGCCCAGACACCGTACTGGTGTCCATCATGGCGGCCAACAATGAGGTCGGCACGATCCAGCCGGTCGCGGCGATTGGCGGGTTGTGCGAGGCCGCCGGCGTTCTCTTCCATTGCGACCTGGCCCAGATACTCGCGCACCACCATATCGATGTCGTCGCCAACCATATCCATCTCGCCAGCCTGTCGGGACACAAGGCTTATGGACCCAAGGGCGTGGGCGCGCTCTACGCCCGCTCGCGGTCGCCACGGGCGCGTCTCGCCCCGATCAGCTTTGGCGGCGGCCAGGAGAAGGCCTTGCGGCCGGGCACGCTTAACGTACCGCTGATCGTCGGCATGGGCGAGTCGGTGGCGCTTGCCATTCGCGGCCAGGATAAGGAGCGCGCCCGGCTCGCCGCAATGGCCGATGCGTTCCGCGCGTTCGTTGCGGCGGAGCTCGATGGGGGCGCGTTCAATGGAGATCCCATAGAACGGCTTCCCGGCAACATCTCGCTCTCGATCGAGGGCGTCGAGCCACTGGCACTGATGCACCGATTGAACGGCGTCGCCAGCTTCTCGGCGTCGAGTGCCTGCTCGACCGAAAAAGTCGAGACTAGCCCGGTGCTGCTCGCCATGTTCGGCGACACGCCCCGCGCACGGCAGGCGTTTCGCCTGTCGCCGGGTCGCTTCACCACCGCCGACGAGCTGATGCGCTTTGCCGCATTGCTGGTCAGCGAAGTACGCGACCTCCGACTGTTCGTCGCCTGATCCCGAGGCATCACTCAATCTGCGAGATACTGGCGGATGAAGCGCTCAATGAGGCTGAGCTGCCGCTCCTCCTGATCGAGCCAATGATGCGTGCGCTGCTCGGCGCGCTTTCCGCTCTTGCTGTGCGGCCTCGCGACATAAACTTTGTAGCGGCCGAAACCTTTCTCGTTGGCGGCGCGGACGCGCAGCAGTGCGTTCATGGCCTGACGCGGGGTCACAATCTTGGGCATTACGATCTCCATAACCGATATCGTTTAAGGAGTAACCGATATCGGTTATCTTGTCAATAAGCGATATCGGTTATTGACGTTGCTCGACCTTGAAGCCAATATGGATTAGCGATGTGCGATGGGACGCCCACCGCTCAAAGTTAAACCGATTCTCGTCCGTTTGAAGGAAGGCGTGCCCGAGCGGATCGAAGCGCTGGTCGGCAAGCAGAAGCGTGCCAAATTCATCCGCGATGCGGTCGATGCCGAGTTGGCGCGGCGCGAGAAGAACTGACTGCCGTCCCTTGCTTAGTCGGGATGAGGCAGCGATGGCGCCCATCAGCGATACCTGTCCTTGAGCTCAGCCAGCGCCGCTTCCTGGCTAGCGCCGCATTGTGGGTCGAGCCTCAGTCCCCGGGCCTTGATGGTCTGCAGCTCGGCGATCACCATCCAATCGCCGTCCTTGAACTGCCGGTAGTCCAGACGATAGTCAGTAAACGGCGGGAACGCCGGATCGGATCGACATAGATCGCGGACCTCTCCGCCGAACGTCTCATAGCCGCAGTCGTACACGTCGATCTCATCCCATTGTTTATGAGCACAATCGACCGGCGCCGGTGTCCGGTGTGCCAACGCTGCACGGCAGATAGTGCATTGGAAATCGGCCAGCTGCTCCTCGGCTACCTCGAGTTCCGCCTGTAGAACCTGAAAGGCCTCGCCACTCCAGCGGCCCATCAGTTCGCTGCGCGGTTGCTTATGGTAAAGGTCCGGCCGGATATGCATCAGCAGTTGGATCGCAGACCGGCAGCATCCCGGCCGCTCGTCGGGATGGCGACCATGTCGGCGAGCGGTGGGCTAAGTTCGAGCACAGGAACGCGGTCGACCTGATGCCAGAGCGGAATGATGCGGTTGCGCCCTGTTAGCGCGAGCGCGGTCAAGCCGTTCAGTTCGCGCTCGGGCCAGGGTCTGCCAATGAAGCTCGGGCTGAGCACGACCAGGCCGATCCGCGATTTGCTAGGCCTTTGTCAATCGTCTGGCGCCAGCTGTCGCAGGGTTTGAGCGAGAATTCGTCATACCAGACCTTGACCCCGAAATCGGAAAGAGCGTGGGCAAGCCGGAGCACAAGGCCGGGCTTGTCGTCCGGCGCATGCGATATGAAAACCTCCCACGCATGACGAGACCCAAGCGAGGACATCAAGTAGTCTTGGTGAGCATCAGCGTTTGCCAGTGAACCTCATCGCGACCCAGCAGGTCGGGGCGCTTACCCCAATCCTCGACCTTAATGCGCAGCGAGGCGGCAAGGCGGCGGATTTCTCTGGCGTCGGTCGGCCAGATCACACGATCGGGCTCCGCGGAACCAAGCCGGAGCGTGATGTAGAGCCGCCCATTCGGCGCGAGGAGCGCCACCAGCCGCTCGAACGCCTTGTTGCGATCCGCCGGCGGAACATGCATCCAGACCGCACTCAGTACGATCAAGTCATAAGGCCCCTGCGCCTTCGACAGCTCGGGCATCGCATCGACCATCCAGGCGATGTTGCCGTCGGCATGCAGGGCGCGAGCGAGCCGCGCCATTTTCGGTGATGGCTCGACTGCAGTGACACTGTGACCAAGTGCCGCTAATGCCGCCGCATCGCGGCCAGTACCTGCGCCAACATCGAGCACTCTGAGAGGCACAGAGCCTGCCAGCGTCGCGAACAGCCGTCGGTGCGTGTCCTCGGCGTCAAGCCCTTCGTAGCCGTCTGCCAGACGCGAGGCATGGGTGTCGTACCATGCGACCGCCTTGGCGCGCGCATCTTGCTGCTCGGATTTCGTGAACGTTGTCATCGATCCCACGAATAGCACGAAACTGATAATCGCGGCAGACAACAACATCAGCTGGAACGTGGTTTTGACCGTCTTGGCGCGCGTGCCCCAACTTGTCCCCTTCGCTGGCACGAAACCGCGCGGGAACGCACCCTCAATCCAGTCGAGGTAGCAGCCGATAATGTGCCGCAGCCGAGCCAGAACAATGATCAGGCCGAG